>ERZ778017.1090-NODE-1090-length-29481-cov-6.242269_pt1 | contig 29481 bp, 15 predicted proteins | sample MGYA00375747_ERZ778017 | MGnify/ENA primary metagenome ERZ778017 (study PRJEB29350, sample SAMN05509838) | bioreactor metagenome | biome: bioreactor; material: wastewater | place: South Africa: University of Cape Town | collected 2014-03-17 ...
GTGGAATGGTTTGGCAATATTTGGCGAAGAGAACTCAAGAAGAACCTTCTTACCTACACCCAAAGGCAAGTAACCATAGTCTTTTGTTCTGGTTAACGAGTCTTTGATGACCAAGTTGAACAACAAAGTAGGATTGGAGAAAAATTGAAGGAAAACCCCTTCGGCTTTCACCTTACTCAAATATTGTCCCAACTCAAATTTTTCACTCCATTCTTGAGCCTTATCTTTAGGATTAACCCCCTTCAATTTCAATCTTGGTAATGGAATAATCAAATCACCCTTGTCAAGAGTATTTGGCGAGTCAAGAGCACCAAAAATAACGTCTCTGTCCACTTCAGAAATTCTGCTTAACTCACTAGAAATGTAGTTTCTTAAAACATCGATAACGTTGTAATCTGGGTTGGAAACAGCACTTGCTGGTGGTTGTTGCAAACCTAACTTGCTCAACCCCTCAGTTATCACCTTCATGTCGCTAGCCATACTGGAAAACCTCTGTGTACTATACAATCTCGTAGCGAAACGCCTGAACATTCACCAGTCAGTCCTGGAGAAGTGAAAATTGAAAATTCATCTGGCGCGATGACTAACGTCCTTCAACATGCACGACCAGAATTCAGTTTATACAAGAGAACTCACCGAAAACGCCTATTGTAAAGGTTAATAGGTCAAAATGCGACGAGAAAGGCCATTGTTACTCTAAAAGTTCAATTCTAACGTTGTTTCCGGCAATTTTGGGCGATTTTTGAACCCATTTCTTGTGCTCACACTATTACCAGCATCACACCCGCTAGTACCACCGTCTCGCCCTGGCCACTACCGCCAATTTTCCGCCTAATCTTTGTCTCGGGAACATCTTGCGCTACCATCCGCAACCGGCTACAATCGTACTTCTGCTATCTTTACGGGACTAGGCAACAACCAACGGCAACCAAATCGGCATGGAAGAAGCAAAGATCAAGCAGTTGATGGACATGGGGTTCTCCCGTGAGGAGGCAAGTGAAGCATTGGCGAAGTCAGGTAATGATTCCGAGCGGGCAGTAGCGTTTTTGTTTGGTGAAGGCACTGAAGATAGCCAGCCCCAGGAGCCCATGCCAGCAAATTACAACTCCACCTCAAATACCGGCAGTGAAATGGTTAAATACGAAGACACAGTTGCAATTCGAAATCCTCAGGATATACCTGCGTTTCTATCAGGAGGAAATTCCATGGATTATGCTGGATCGAACCAGTACGATTCTCAAGTATTTGAGACTCCTGAGTACGATTATCAATACAACGAGTTCCAATCAAGCGATTCATCGATTTTTGAAACAGGAATTCTCGAACAAAGTGGCAATTTTGAGCGCCAAAGTGGTACTCCCCCAGTAATTTTGCCAACTCATGCTAACTCAATTGAAAACTGTATTGTGCCAATTTTGATGATCTTCTCACAATTGAAGCGATTTGAAGCGATTTTATTTGAAAATACCTCGTTTGGTGAATGGGTTTACAACCAAGATTGGTTCAAACAAAAACTGCCCATTGAACCACCCCAAGACAGTAATGTGAAAACGTACACATTTCATGCCGAATTGCAGCGAATGATTGCATTTTTATCCAATTTGAGCGAACGAGCATTTATAACGTCGGACAACCTTGTTTTGGACTTTGCGTCTGACCTCAGATCGTCAATGTCGTATCCAAGCGGTGAAGATGTTGAAGAATGTATTAAACGATTTTATATTAGCTTGAACGACTTGAATCCTAAATTTGACGGTTTGTTCAAATCAGTGGTTGAATCTACTATGGAGGATGCAAGGAATGATTTCTATAGCTTTGTCATTGATTCGGAATCAAGACGAGCAAACATGTACGAATCGTTAAACTCGTTATTCTGGACCGATGATGACAATATAGGCAGTATTCGGTTTGTGGAAGTTGCTCCTGTATTGACGTTCCAGTTGTATGGAGACGAGGACTCGTACCAAGTAGAACCATTTGAGATACAAGAAGAGTTCTACCCAGAGATTTACAGTGATAAGTATGCTGAATTGATCAACAATTTACACCAACAGCGCAAAGACATCACCCAAGATAGAATGCGAATAACCAACGAGATCATGTCCATCAATGCATTTGAAGGTAAAATAGTCCGCAGCTTTTTGACCATGTCTATTGATCATTTGAAGAGCTCTGGAAAAGAGGATGAGAGTGAGGATTTACAAAATTTGAAGACTAACATTGTCGACATGAGAACAGACTTGACTAGTAAACTTGGTGAACTTAATGCCACTTACACTAAATTGGACTACACCAAGTATGAGAACATATTGCACCACATTAGCGAGTCCGGTCTACCGCAACCAAAAAGGTACATATTGTTAGGAGCAATAGTTTCAGACACAAACTACTTTTTCAAGAGCAAGATGTTGAATAACAATGACGAGGGATGGTTCTTTATCCGGCCAATTCACTCCCAATCGCATAGTTCTACCATAATAGACTACGCGGTAGAGTCTATAGATTTTGAGGGAGTGCAAACGTACATTTCCGAGCACACAAAAGATTCGGCAAAACAGGTGGTCTTATTGTACGGTCAGCAAGATCTTTACGACGAGGATATCGAAATAGAGTACCCAGAGCCAATCCGGAAGTTCTTTGAACAAGACAATGCAGCTTTACGTCGACTTTTACAGGACTTGAAAGCACAATCCTCAGACAGCGACGACGACGTGGTGGAACAAAACGAGCCTCTCGACGTAGGTGCCGGCACATCAGCTGCAGAACAGGAAAATCCGCTAGTAGATATATAGTACCTAGAAGGTAAACCCAAACAGAGGAACAAAAAACAACGTACACCAAGCCTACAATACTGAAATTTTGTACAATTAATCTAATGGTGTATCTGAATCTAACTGTAGTCAACTTACCACGTAAGTTTGGCCAATGTTTTTAGTAATTGCTTGTGTAAGTCTTAAGTGCAAAAACCCACTAAGGAACCAGAACTGCACACCAAACCCCCACCAAACTTGCACCTTGAATTATATTTGATTCTTTAGGACACTGTAAAAACACACAAAAGCACCATGTCTTCGTCGATACCATTCGATCCCGACGACTTTGAGAATAACAATCCGTTTGTAGAGCCCGAAGAATTGCCACCACAGCCATCACAAACCGTTTTGCCAGACCCTTCCTCGATTCAGCCCCAAACTGAACCACCAGTCGAACAGGAGGAAAATGCCGAATCAGAACACAATCAGTTGCCAAACAATGAATCACACCACCAAGATGCGGTTTTATCAGAGAAAGAGTTACGAAGGTTGATTCCAGAACGGTTTACTGACAAGTATCTGATCACATTTAAATTGACCAAGATTGAGCGAAACAGACCAGATAACCCTATTTTGAAGTTTGATGCCGAGGTGAAGGGACTTCCAAAATTTAGACAATCCAAGTATAAGGACATTAGACGGACTTTTGCCGAAGTTTTAAAGTTCAACAAGTATTTGACGGTGTCGAACTTGGAGGTATTTGTGCCCATTATTCCCAGTGCAGTAACGGCATATCCCAGCGGTGGTGAGGACGAAATTAAGCAGTTGATGTATGTGTGGCAAGAATGGTTTGATCGGATTTCCGCCAATGCCATTATCATTCGAGACGAGGAGTTTGTGTACTTTATCGAAAACGACTTTGGCTATTCGGTAATTAACACCAACAGAAAGTCATCTGTTGCCAGTGGTTTAGTTCGTAAAACACTCAAGCAATTGGCTGCACCATACGATCCTATACAAGAGCTCTGCGAGTTCAGACCAACCATTAAGGCATCGTACCTCCTGTGCCAGAAACTACACAGATTACTAGACAAGAAAGAAAAGTCACAAAAACAATTATCGATCCACACGTACGATCTAGGAAACAAGCTACAGTGTATGTCGCAAGTTGAAACTACACACCCTGGTATGAAGAATATGTGGGAAAAATTATCAAAGATTACCTACTTGCAATCCGACTTGCTATTGGTAGATTCGGTAAATGAAATGGGAACGCTAGGAGATGGAGCACGTAATTTGAGCGAGGATTACTACCAGATCAAAGAAGCGTTGACGAATCGACACTTGATTATGAGAGAGTTGATCCAAGCAGAAGCACAAACGAAAGCAAAACATGCTACTGCGTCGAAAATCAAAAGCAGAGCATCTCTCGACCCAATAAAGGTGGATGAGGCATTGAGATCATTGGAATATGCGACGAAAGTTGAAGAGTCATTGAGTTTACAAGTCAAGCGAATTTCTGGAGAAATGTTGTATGAAAAAGACGAAGTGATAAAGTTTACCGAAAAGAAGTTCCAGAAACTATTGAAGAATTTTATGTTGCACAAAGTTGAGCACCACAGAAAGATATTGAATCATTTGGAAAATATCCGGCTTGATATCAGAATTGTAGATTCTAAAGGTGGTTTATCGAGACTAAACAGAGACAACTTATCTAGCATCAAACACAACCTTCCACAATCACAGGCTGCGGGTGGAGACGCGTGGAGCTCAAGAACGTTCAGATCGTTAGAGAAAGAGGTTGAAGCTAGGGAAAATGCTCCCGAGACTGCTCCCGAGACTGAAGATTTTGCAGTCGATGCAAGAAATGCTGCCCATCTTCTTGGAGTAGCTACGTTTTAACACATCATATAGCATCAGTAATATATCCACAACATTTCCAGGTCGAAAAATGGGGTTGTTTACGTGGTAAAATTGGAGCTTAACGACAGAATACTCCATGAACCTATTTAACCTAGCAAAACCGCGAATAAATCCAACATCAACCCCGGAACCCCGTTGTTTTTTCCTCAATTATGAAAGCAATGACTTCGAAGTACTGATTACACTCGTATAGAAATAAACAGTCTGTATAATTTTACTTTTTGGTGTAGTTCAACCTAGTCCGAACTTTCAGTAACGAGATTTTTTTTTCCTCACCACAAATAACTATCACATTATCTTAATTACTGTAAATCTACGTTGGAACCACCACAACGGTAAAAAACGACCCTGCTCGTACAATGAGTGTCAATAGGTTGGGGCTCACCGACGATGAGAGTCGGGACACTCGAGATCGAGTGAGGCAAATGAAAGTAGCGGAGTTGAAAGATTTATGTAAATCGATGGGGTTTAAGTTAACTGGGAAGAAAAGCGATCTTATCCAGAGAATAGACGACTATTTCGTACAAGGAATCAAAGCACAAGATATTTCTCGGTTGCTAACGATGCGGACGTTAGTGTTAAAGCGAGATTGTGGTGCTCCATTACCTTCGTATAAAGACTTGTACAACGCGATAGATGGTGGAGAATATTCCATTGCCACAAACAACCAGTACACAAGGAAGCCAACCAAACCACAATTACACAGTCGGGACTCACAACCGTACCGAGGACACAACTTGTATTTCAAGAACAATCCATTTTTTATCTTGAGACGTAGTATTCATGGAAGTCCCCAAGTGTTATATCCTACCAAGTCCAAAGACAACTGTGAATACAAATTCATTTTGAACAACGAAGAAAGTGCGCTTTTAAACTCTGGTGATGACTCTATCAAGGTCTATCTTTTATGTGGCCGGCTCCATAATACAACCGCACCAGCAAGCACAGAAGTAGAAATCGACTTTCCCTCGCCGATTGAGATCCAAGTCAATGGGAATGTGATTAACCAGAACTATAAAGGTATCAAGGGAAAGCCGGGAACGGCAAAACCGGCGGACATTTCCCAGTTCATCAAGCGTAACGCACAAATGAATAGAGTAAACATATTGTTCTATCAAACAGAGGCAACCTACTTGGTATATTTATACATTGTCAAAACAGTTTCCTGTGAGTCGTTGATATCCAAAGTCCTTGAAAAGTCTCATATCCACAAGAATTCCACTATAGAGAAAATTCGAAGTCAAAATGAAGACGACGATATTGTCGTTTCTACGTCATCTGTAACATTAAAGGATCCTTTATCATACACAAGAATGAAATACCCAGTCCAATCCATCTATTGTAACCACTCCCAATGTTTTGATGGGTTAATTTTTTTACAATCCCAGTTGCAAATACCGACATGGATATGTCCATATTGTCAAATATCTATTAAAATGGAAGATTTGGCTATATCTGACTATTTTCAAGACATCTTAAATACCGTGCCTGAGGATGTGGACCAAGTAATAATCAATGAGGATGGGAGCTGGGAGATTGACGATAATGAAACAAAAGAAGCAACTCCAAACACACACGAAGATAAACTCAATACCAGCATGGTTCGTACAGAGATAGAGATTATCAGTTTAAGCAGTGACAGCGAAGATGAAGAGGAAGAAGAACAACGTCATCAACGTCAAAACGCACCACCAACGGAACCAACAAGTACTAGTCCACCTGTTTCCTCTTCTACCATGACCAATCTTCCCATCTCAAATTCACCAGATTCATCGTCATCGGTAACTCAAAATCAACCATCAATGGTGAGTCAAGAACAACCATCTAATGTTTCCCAACAACCTTCAAGTATAACATCAACGCCTGTTTTACCACAAATGTCTTTTGATTCAAAACCTCCAAGCACCAATTATCTGAACCAAGAAACGAACAAGTCAAATGAAACTCATAATGACTCAGTGTCACAATCACCCACATCAGCAGAAACAGTAATACCGAACAGTAGTGACAGTCCTGTCAACAATGCACCATCTACGGAACAAAGTGTTGAACCTGCGCAAGCTGCTCAAACTACTCAAACTGCTAACTCGAAAGTAGTTCCACAACGGAGACCAGCTACAAGTGTATTCATACCTTCGAAAAATAGACGACCCCTTGCTCCAAGAATCTCTGCAAGACCTCCAACGAGCCAAAGTGACCCAACTTCCGGCAGTATTGATTCGGTATCGACTTTCCCAAGTATACTTCATAACAATAATCTGGGCACAAATTCGTTACACAATAGTCCAGGAAGTGTCCACCAAAATGTCGGTAACTCGATAGTATCATTGAACCTACCACCACCACCAGAACACAATTTCAACACACCTGGTGCTGTACAACGACATGGAACTTCGCATGCTGATGATGTTGTTGACAACACACCGTTAGCTCGAATGTCGCGAGATCAGGTGGAGACTATAAACAACACAAATCAACACCAACTGACTACGTTACCAGCCAATGATATCAACATGAGTAATGCCACAAGTAAACCATTGTCTGGTACTAATTCTGAGACGGGGGATACCGAAAGAATCAATACCCAAATAAGCTTACAAAGAGATGGACATATCGATCATATTTTAAGAAACGATATTAATACCAGGGACACCTCACAACAACCAACGTCTCAGTTTGAAAATCAGTCAAATGATGGATCTTACAGTACATTGTATGAGCACCTACATCTGGTAGTCAAGAGACAATTTGAGCAGAGAGTTGCTGAAATTGAACGGCAGTTCGCAGCCCAAAGATCGAATCTACCAATCTTTGAAAGGAAAGATTATACAAACTATCCACCAGAATTGAAGCGTCAATTAGAAGCTCAAGATAATGTCCGTGAACAGAATTACGTTCGGCAGTTGGCAGCTATGCATAAGGCAAAATCTGAAGAAATTGCAGCAACAAGACAGAAATACATTGGTATCCTTCAGCAGAACATAGAAACGATTCAACGCAAAAACGGTGTTGGAACTCAGCTGCAACCAAATAGTGCAGTACCGCCGATTTATCCTTCACCACCCAATATGTTGAGAAGTCTTTCTGCATCGCATCTTCTGCAGCCTTATTCTGGTCAAGTAAACGACCCTCTACCTCATGGCCTTCGACAGATAAGTTCAAAACCCGATCAGCAACAGAATCCATTGATGTCTCCTATTGAGAGTTTCCCATCAGCCAGTCATTTTACGGCCCAAGCAGCATACAATAAATCTCCAATGTCCCATTCACAACTGGCATTTGACATGCTGAAGAGAATAGTATCAGAATTGGAAAATGGTGCAAAGCGACAGAAGGTGAAAGGTATGTTGGGAATTGAATTGCCAGAAGAATCACTTGGAGTCCCTCAAAACCGGCCCACAATTGCTGCTAGTTATGCATGGAAGAGACCAAGTTTACCTCCACTTGCACAAACTCTACCACTAGAAAATTTATCGACTAGGAAATTACCCACTTTACAACCACATGCATTTGAAGGTATGGGAGACCACTTCCTGCCTCGTAGTCCCATGGACTCTCGACCTAATTCTCAACCGGGATCAACAATACTTCCCCTGTTGAACCCACAGTCGAGCCCTAATGGACATTCCAATCCACAAGAATCTACTTCAGAAGTCATCGACCTAACTTCAGATAGCGAAGCAAACAATTAGCGTAAAGCCATGATCGCACTTGTACATATGTCTACTGAGATAAAGCATGTCTATAGTTGATGAATTAAATTATGGCTGGAATATAGATTAGTTTGTAAGAATTTGTAGAAGTTATATTGAATTTTTTTGAGGCGAAGAACAGGATTACTTGAAATGCTGGAATGTGTTGGTGAATCTGACTCTCATTACCGGAAAATATTATACCTGTTGTACAATGAATTAAAAAACGTCAATTCCCAGGTGCCGTGGCTAGAACTTTCAATAACTAGTGAAATCAAATCCAATGAAGGAACACCAATTTCTGGCACTTTCAGTAAATGAGTGATCTGCTAGGATTGTTCATGAATCGCTAATATCGCTAATAATACAAGTATTCCGAACCGAGCTTGCTAATAATACAAATTAGTTACCATGCTGACATGATAGAAAGTAAAGACAAAAGGGCCAGTACAAGATATGAACCCATAAATCACAATGGATTTGGACCCAAGTAATCTTCCTTTATACTACCAATGGCGTAGATTTCATTCACGTCAGTTCTGGTACCGACAATCTTCAATCTTACTCTGGAACCTTTTTCAATTTGTTCATCAGGACTGACGTAGGCTGGGGGGTTAGACGAAGGGTTGAATTTCATATCGGAGGGAATCAAGTGAGTAGATACAAACACGGATAATGGGCCCACATCGGCGAAAAATCCCATTTTGTTGACAGTAGTCACCACGGCGTCGACCACTTCTCCCTTAAACGGTTTCCAAACAACAGCCCTATATTTAACCTCAAACTCAGCATTCCCAGTACCAGGAATAATTCTTCCTTTACCAACGTCGATATTCATGCAGTCTAACACACACACAATGTACCCAAATTGCCCAGTACATGTTCCTTCGACATCAGTTAGCAATTTCTCCCTCAAGAATTGGTCCATTTGGGGACCAAAATAAGATGGATGTAACGTCAAATTCAACGATAAATCTTTTAGGAAAAACATGCCAGTATCACGTATACAAAACCTCCAAGCCCAGAAATACAATAATCAACGGTTTCTTACAACTAATGCCCGCAACCGTAATCGGATTAACTCAAGAAATCACCCCAAACTTTGGCTTATGGAGTTTTTCCATAGTTGTGGAATTTTTCACTCTGACGTTTGCACGACCAAAATTTTTCATGATAATTTTTCAGGCAAAGAACACAACTCTTCACTTTAACAGAGAATTACTTGGGATAATTGTTAAGGACCGTGAGGTTTTTGTTGTATATTCGTGTTCTCGTAGTTAAATTACATTACAAAAGTTTTTTTTGAGAAATTTTTCATAGAAACTGACTAGTCTTCAATCAGTCTATTTTATTAAACCAATTTTAAATCATTGGTTTTCAGTACAAGAGTTTGACCAAGCTTGATATTTTTGTTTTCGTTTGATAGTTGATTGTTGTATCAAATTAGATATTCCAACATTTCATTAGGTTTCAACCCAATTTTTTTCCAATTTCATCATGTCACAAAGAATCGGTAACAGTGCCGTTGCATTAACCAGAGTATGGCACCATGTGGATGTTGCTAATGACCCAAGAACTTTAGGTAGATTGGCCACCTCTATTGCCTTGACTTTACAAGGGAAACATAAGCCAACTTTCTCTCCAAACAGAGACCACGGTGATTATGTCGTGGTGACCAACTGTGCTCATTTGAAGGTTACTGGGAACAAATTAGCTGATAAACACTACTGGTCTCACACTTCTAGACCCGGGTCGTTAAAGTTGGTACCAATGGAAAAAATGATAGAAAACAAAGGGTATAGTGAGATCTTAAGAAGGGCAGTTAAAGGTATGATTCCAAAAAACAAATTAAGATTGGCAAGATTAGACAGATTGAAAGTCTACGACGGTGATGAACATCCTTACAAAGATAACTTAATTGCATTCGCCGACGAAACCGAAGATATGTTGCAAAAATTGGCCCAATTAAATGAAAAGGAAAGGTTGGGTGATGAATTAAGACAAAAGTACTTAAAGAACTAAATTTATTTCCCAGTTATTTTCCATAGTAATGGTGGTATTTGCCCAAGTTTTATACAACCAAGTTGTATAGAATTTCAAAATTGTTGATGAATTCAATCAAGCTTCGTATATAGATTGCAAATGCTACATTGTAAATATAGTAATAAACTCAATTTTTATTTCACGTACAAGCAGTAAGGTTTCATTACTCATTTTAATTTTTATTACTATGTAAAATACAAAATACCCCCAGGGTAATACCATCAATTTGGATAGGTCTATTAATGCAACTTTTTATAATTTTAGACTCTGACACTCACACCTGATCTTTCAGTATACAATCTTGGTGCAATATTCATTGCCATCAATTCTTGGAATAGTAATTTAGCAGCATATGGAATATGAATTTGATAAATATTAGTCTTATTTTTACAGGAACGACATTCAAATTGATTCTTTTTCAAGTTGGCAATCACCGACATCAAACCACACATTCCACAAATATGAACTCTGAATGCATCTGATGCTTCCATCAATCTTTCTTTCAAGAATCCTGCTGCCCCGTGGGCAATCATACAATCTCTTTCCATTTCCCCGAAACGTAAACCACCGTCTCTTGATCTACCTTCAACTGGCTGTCTAGTCAACACTTGTACTGGACCTCTGGCTCTGGCATGGATCTTATCATCCACCATATGTCTTAATCTTTGATAGTATGTTGGACCAAAGAAAACCTGTGCCATTAACTTCTTCCCAGTATGACCATTGTACATAACTTCAAAACCTCTAGATTGGTAACCATGTTCTCTCAACAACTTGGAAACCGCTTCTGCAGTAACATCAGTAAATGGTGATGCATCACCTTCAAGACCAGACAATGCCGAAACCTTCGATAACAAACACTCAATTAAATGAGCAACTGTCATCCGTGATGGAATAGCATGTGGATTAATAATTAAATCAGGAACAATACCTTGGGCACTAAATGGCATATCTTCGTGTCTATATGTGACCCCAATAGTACCTTTTTGACCGTGTCTGGAAGCAAATTTATCACCAATTTGAGGAATCTTCGTTGTTCTCATTCTCACCTTGACGAATTTAGCACCATCACCATTAGTTGTCAACAAAACTTGATCAACAATACCAGATTCGGTACTCCGTAATGGTGTAGACGCATCTCTCTTGGTATGATATTGAGTTCTTTGACCCAATTCTTCGGTGTCTGGTGGAATTGGGGTAGTTTTACCAATGATGATATCTTCACCACTAACTCTGACACCAGGTGCAATTAAACCATCGCCATCCAATTTTTCGTAAGTACCATGTTTAAGTCTTAAAGTGTCTGATCTTGATGGTTTTTCAAAAGTTTCCAATGCTTTCATACCTTGTCTCTTTTCCAAGTCCATGTAAGATCTAAAGAATAATGATCTGAACAAACCTCTATCGATTGATGATTGATTCATAATCATAGAATCTTCTTGGTTATAACCTGAGTAACATTGAATTGCTACCACGGCATTTTGACCAGCTGGTAATTCTCTGAATTTCAAATGTTCCATGGATCTTGTGGTGGCTAATGGTTTTTGTGGATAGTATAAGATATTTGCCATGGTATCCATTCTAACAGAATAGTTTGTCAAGAAAACTCCCATAGCTTGCTTACCCATTGCAGATTGATATGTGTTACGTGGAGATTGATTATGGTCAGGGAAAGGAATGATAGATGCAGCCACCCCAAGAATCATCGAAGGATGGATTTCACAATGAGTAAACGTATGAGCAGAACCGGTAAACGTTTGTTTAATTCTTTTGGCAGGATCTAACTCTTGTTCGTCGTGTGCGGTATTAGTTTGAGCGTTATTCTGGGCATTTCTACTTGCTTCCAAATCTTCAGGTGTCATGGCAATCATAATAGTTTCTTCTTCTTCTGCATCGACGTATTCAACAACACCATCTTTAACCAAAGATGACCAGCCGTAACCAGTTTGTTCTTCATCGTCGTCGCCATATTCGTCATATTCGGAGTTGATTAACTTATGTATATGTTCTTTTTGTAACATTAATTCACCTTTAGTTTCCGATTCTGGATCATCATCGACAATAAACAATGGACGGTAAACTCTACCAGCATCGGTGAAAATCTTGAATTCTTTTTCTCTAATATCCCGAATGATAGAAACTTCTGGTGAGATATCACCCTTTCTTCTCAAGTTACGCATAATGTCAACTAAATGTACTGGTTCTCTGTGAGTACCAACCCATACACCGTTAACAAACACTCTGGTAGCATCTGGTGAGTTGGAAGGTACGTAATCTTCCAAAGGTTCCATACCCCATTCTTCCAAGAAATACAAAATTGATTCTGATGCGGTACCGACGGAAATACATGTCATCAACGACAAGTTCTTAACTAAACCACACGCTTGACCTTCTGGAGTCTCCGCAGGACAAACCAAACCCCAATGGGTATTGTGCAACTGTCTAGGTTTGGCGATCTTACCATCACGACCAATAGGAGTATTGGTTCTTCTTAAATGTGATAAAGTAGACGAGTAGGTATAACGATTCAAAACTTGAGAAACCCCTGCACGGGAACTCATGGCTTTCTTTTGTTCACCCCAGTTACCAGTGGCTAAAGAATAACGTAAACCATCGGTAATAGTTTGTGATTTGACAGCCAATGTCAAATTGAATTCCTTATCATTCTCCACACATCTTTGCATATAGTTATAGATATCTTTGGTTAATTTTTTAAATAATATTCTGAACAAGTTGGCCAACAATGGACCAGCTAAATCCAATCTCTTCTTACCGAAGTGATCTCTGTCATCAGGTTCTTTTCTTTCCAATGCACACAATAACAATCTGTTCACCATGTACCCTAAGAAGAAAGCCTTTCTGGTTTCGAACCCTTCTTCTTGAGTGATATTTGGTAATAGCTCTTTTTGTAAAATGTCCTTGGCATATTGAATACGTTTTTCTCTTCTGATACCCAAAACACCTCTTCTACCGATAAAATCTAACGCAACTTCACGTTCTTGAATAACGAACCCTTCTTCAACACATGGTTTAAGCATTTCCAACATTTGCCAATCATTTGCATCGTAACAAATGTGTTCGAGAATATCACCATCAGGAACAACCCCCAAGGCTCTAAATACAATAACAATAGGGATATCCTCTTTGATATATGGCAATGTTGCTTTGATCGTTCTACCAGAAGTACCTTTTTCGTCTCTACCGTATAATTTGATTTGCATGGAAGAAATCAATCTTGACCCTTTTTCGATGGCTGATCTGATTTCTGCTACATGGGAAATTGGTGATGGTGCTGCTTTCTTGAACACCTGGACAATATTGGCTGCACTTCTTTCTTGAGCAATCAAAACCTTTTCTGACCCGTTAATGACAAAATAACCACCCATATCATAAGGACATTCCTTCAATTCATAAAATTCATGTTCTCCCAAATCTCTCAACATACAAAACTTCGATCTCAACATGATAGGAACTTTCCCAAGATAAACTTTGGTTTGTGGTTCTTCATCCTTGACGTATTCTTCAACCCAATCCAACTCGTTGTCGGCTTTTCTTACGTTGTCATCGGACTTGAACACCTTCTTGGTCATGTCAACATAAAGTGGTGACGAGTATGTCAAGTTACGCAACCGCGCTTCCTGAGGGAACATAGGATGTGTAGTACCATCCCCTTCTGTTTGAGTTGGTTTGGAGATATAGATTTTCCCAAATGTGATCTCAAACCGTTTGTTCTCGTGGTCAGACTCAGAAGTATGTTGTGCTGGTTGGTCCAAAATCAAATGGTTATCTTCCCATACAAGTTCCTGGATGGTACTGTCGATGAACTCATCAAACGAGTCCAATTGTTGCGACACAAGTCCCTTCTCCTGGAAAAACGACGAAATTACCGTCCAACAATCTTCGGGGGTAATCCGGGTAGAATCATCGTCGTAAAAATACGGATCCTCAACTGGCTTCTCCACAGACATATTACTCTCCGTATAAAGCCGATTCTGTCGATTGTCGCCACGATTAACTCGACTTGAACTCAAGAAAATCCAATCTTGTTGTTGCAACGCATTTTCGCCTCAGGTAAATTTTCGAGTTGGAAAAAAGTCGTGTCCGGGATCATTGTTACACAAAGAGAAATTTTTCACTTTTCTACTACTAGTAGAATTCACAACCAACGCAGTGGTGAATTACAACTGGTGTAAATAGTGTGTGAATTTGTGCTAGACGTGTTGTTACTAGCTTAGTTGTTATTGTCGTGCATTGTGTGGAGCGTGATCTTGTTGTTTGTGTGATCTTTGCGTGATGTCGATGGGTTTTTTTTCCACTATTCGTAGCCTGGTGGTAGCTGGGGTACGGGGACTCCATTATAAAGAAGTAGCCAAGAACTATCCAAAAGTCAATATCAACGATGTTGTGTTGGAAAAACCTCGTTTTGGGTACAGAAAGAATCGTGCTCCGTTGATTTCTCAGCAAGTTACCGATACCGTATTTCCATCTACTGAGATTAAGGCTAGATACAGAGCTGCTGGAAAACCAGTTCCTATCAAATACCGTAGTAATTCCGATGAAATCTCCAAACGGAACTACGAACGGATGGCCGACGAAATTGCTGTAGGCAAACCTCATTTCAAAGTAGGGAATAAGAAGGTGTACTTCCCCAAGGCAAGAATCGCATTGTTAAGACCCAATGCTAAACATTCACCATACCAGGCTAAATTTTTGGTTCCTCGTAACTTTAACAAGATGGACTTGAGAGACTACTTGTGGAATGTTTACGGATTAAGAGCATTAAATGTGACAGTACAATTGCTCCATGCCAGATTCAACCGTGCTGGTGAAGATTATGCCAGATACAGAGGACCCCAATATAAAAAAATGACCATTGATATGCTTGAACCATTCATCTGGCCAGAAATTCCCCAATCATTGGTGGAAGAAGCAGAATATGACCACAAAAACGAAAGAGACGTCATTTTGCAAAAGAATAGAACCAGATCAGACAAATTGAAACCAATAGATGCCTTTGACGGGTTGTACAAAATCCCAACATTGCCAAATGCATTTGTTTCAACCAAATTGAAGAAGTCTGGTGAGTCAGAAGTGGCAGCCTACAATAAGCAAGTGGAATTGCAAGCAGACAAAGAATTGGTATCGAAATTCTTGAACTTATGAATTTAGTATAACCGACTACATACTTATACTACGCATCGTGTACATATATAATCATAATCTATATCTCACTAGAGTCTACGTAAGCCCGAGTATCGACTGCAGAGTCTGTGTCTCATTTCAACTCCACAAATCAGTTGGGATGGGTGTAAATTAATCACAAACCAGACGAGGACGTCGATGAGCACGCAGCTCAAATACAAAGAATCCGTCCTGGTCTGTAGACCAAGGGTACTTTAATATTGAACATATGAACTTTCTAATAAATATTCTTGAACAGAATGAAAACCATCAAAAACACCAACACAACAACCATTAACCATATAAAAAAACCACCAAACTTTCCAAACCTGCAACCTTCATCAAACCTTTCAAAATCAACAATCCATACAAAATAACCGTACAGTAGCTACACTTCTACATCAATTTATCTGAAAACCATTTACCAAAGCCAGCCTTTCGACTTTGTTTTGTGCGATGGCGAATTCGTCTCAGTGGTGGTGTCTTTTTGAGCATCAACCTGACCTTGGACACTAACTTCATCAAATTCCTCAACGGGGACCTCTTTGGTAGAGTCCCCATTGCCATAAAAACGATTCTTTAACGACTTGACAATAACATAGGAATTCTCAATTACTGACTCTTGACCAGGCAATGACAGGGTAGCGGTACCTGAACTTGATGCATCAGACGATTTTAACCGAGAAAGAATAAAGTTCGAAACAAGAGGATTTGAACTGAAAACCCCTAATCCCGTTTCTACTGCATTTTTAATCGGACCAAGATCTACCTTGGTTAAGCCATCCTCAATAATTGGTTTGATGTATGTAAAGAAGACAAAACCTGCCCCGGAATTGGTGAATTCCAACCAATCCTGAGTTGTGTCGAACGACCGTGAGGTGTCCGACTTCCGGACCCCGTTTATCATGGGGAACACCAACCACATTGACACGACAAATTTGATGGCAAAGTAGAAAGGAACAAGATACTTCAAAAATAACAACGATTCAACCAATTGCAACGAGGCAAACACAATCCAGTAGATGAACCATTTCTGAATTGCAATCAAGTGGAGCTGTAATTGCTCATCGTCGGAGGTTGAGATATCTTGGGACTTGAACAACACCCCAATAGGGACAGAAATGCCCCCTACTTTAAAATTAGTAGCAGCAATTCTGTTGGCAACTTTTGAGTACGACTCGAACGCGTGGTAACTTCCGATAACTGGATAGACCACCAAAGTCACTGTTCTTAGAAAATGTTAGTAGGTGCTGTCATTCCACCCATGGCCCAAAACCCCTTAATACATACGATAAGAACGAAAATAACATTATACTTCGAACCTTGTTATCTGTGTCTGTTTATATTGTTATACTGATTAACTTTATACCACTTGAACTAGTAAACTTGTACTTTTGCTAGGAAAAGGTTAGTCAATAATTTGATCATTCTTTAAACCTGTGGTTTTCTTATCGGAGATTTCGCATCTAAGAAATTGAAACAGTTTTGTATGTAAACTAAAACAGACAAAGCTGGACTAAGAGTGAGATAAACGCAGGTTCGGAGTAGGTTAGTTGGGGTCAATGTAGTGCGTTTGGTGTACTGAGGTGGTTTTAAAGCCCTATAGTTGTCTACACATTCGTCTTGTAGCTTGACATCGTGTTCCGAGTCGTGACCAAGGTCATCAGATTTAAAGGGTCCAGTCTAGAGCGACGGCGTAAACACAGAGGAAGTACATTTAGGGTCTATCCATGGTTATAACTTCGTGTAGAAGCCATCGTGAGTACTGTTGTACTATTCTCCTATGCTACTGTTGTACTATTCTCCTACGCTACTGTTTTCTATTGAACACTGTTCTTATCTATAAATTACTGTTACTTATAAAACACATATTCTGATGTAAACGTCTCTGGAAAGGTTGCTTCACCTTGTAGTATGTCGATCGTTGACTTCTAGACATTTAACCCCAATTTTTTGAAATTTTCAAGGTTCCAGTCCCATGTAGTTTTGGCATTATCTGGATTAGAGGCTACTTTACTTGCAGTGGACTCAACACCACCAGTGGTTAAGTACTTACCGTTGTCCTTTTCAGCAGTTAAGCTGCTGTCTAATGCAGCCCTTAAACTGGCCAACGAACCCTCCTCGTTACTGACTCCACCTAAAGCACCAGCTGCTTTGAACGTATTGGAGGCAAAGAACCCAATAACAGGAATATTCTTCCAGTGGTTGTACAACTCAGTACCAGTGACAACCCCCGGGTGGACTGAAATACTCAAGATTTTAGGGTACTTTCTGGCCAATTCGTTGGTGAATCCAATCTGTGCTGCCTTCGCATTTCCGTATCTGACCCATGTGAACGCAAACGATGGAATCATATTTAATTTAGATGATGGGTGGAAATACTTGTAGGCTGCGTTATGACCAATGGAACTGAGACTTACTACTCTAGGGGTGATGTCAGTGGTCTCATAAACGTTCTTCAAAGCTGGTAACAATTCCAAAGTTAACAAGAAATGAGCAACGTAGTTGACTTGATACTGAATTTCGTACCCATCTTTTGTAACCTCATGTGGTACACCCATCAAACCAGCATTGTTGATCAAGATGTGCAATTGTTTTTCTTGAGACAAGAACTCTTTGGCAGCAGTTTCTACCGATTTAAGATCGGTTAAATCAGCATGAATGTGATTTAATCTTCCTACAAACCGTTGTTTCTTCTCTTCTTCAGTGTACTGATCGATTCTCTTACTTGCCTCGGCTCTTATTTCGTCGATGGCAGTTTCGATTTTCCGTTCATTTCTTCCAAAGATGTACACCACGTATCCATGTAAATATAAATGTAAAATGGTATACCACCCAAGACCGGAATTACCACCAGTGATAGCCACCACCCGATGTTCCTTGGAGGGATTATAGTAAGCCGCAGTTTCAGGGTTGAAAAAGGTTTGTTTCGCCATAGTTGCAATAGTGTATATACTGATTATAGAAAGTTCGTACTACTTTCTATCCCACTTTCTTTTGCCTGCCGTTCGTGGTATTTATCAATTGTTTGCAGAATGTATAGAACTAAAGTGAACATGATATTTTCGTTTCGAATTGGTTCCAGAGAGTTTTCTTAATTCCACTAGAATCATGTGGCACATTTCAAATACGTAACAGTGCATGCTTAGGTCGTCATGGGACGATTCGCTTGTGTTGTGATTCTATTTACTATATTATTCAAGTATATACGGTTTGCGTCAAATCCATACGATTGTCGTATGTCTTACTGTCCTCGGGATAATGCACTTCAAGTATTCCTGGACATCGTACCGAGATTCATACACTTTGATCGTTAAGATTAAAGTAGATGTTGTAGTGTAGTTTGCAGTTGCAGTTGAATTGAGCCGAACACTCGGCACACTGTGATTGCGGATTATTGTACTGATTGAACGTCAACTCCTTGCCACATTTACCACATAAAATCATCAACTCGTCAAGTTTGTTCGAGGGCCATTTCTGAATCTCGTGGTCACTATGGTGTTCATGGCACTTGTAGCAAGGATAATACCGTTTACAGCAGTAGAACTTGATGGCAATTACGTCTACTTCACTGTGGTAGTGAACACATCGGGTCTCATTATCTACAATATCACCAAACACCTCCACCATTTTCCCTAATGTGGTAGAAAATGTTGGGGTTCATGATTTTCAGAGAAAAACTAGCGCAACAATAGGATTTAATTCAAAGATTTTCAGTGGTGAGAAAATCAAAGACTAGGCTGGTGACTATAGTCGTAGTTACTATCGATGGTGCGAACCTTACTCGTAAACTCGGAGCTCTCCACGTAGGGTAAATAGCAACAACACACGTTCAATTCTGTTGAGACAGTGTGAGACATAACGATGTCAAGTGCAGCAGCCGGATCTACAGCATCACTACGGCATAGTAGATATACAGCTCTATAGGGGTTTATCGTGGCATTGTTGGTGGTGCCACACCATGATAGTTCCACGGTAATTGATATTTAGCCGGTGGGCTTTGGTTTTTGTGTAGCAAGTCGAGTATTAGATAGTAAATTTACGATCGGCCCACAACAACCAATTAGTGCCACGATAACGGTCCCGGAGACGACTGTTGGTGTTCAACGGATAATTAAATCCATTGACTCGGTGAGTCAAGATGGAAAGTAGGCCACGAAACAAACGGACGAATCCGATGTCGCACGAATCCGTGGCGATATACACCATAGTGAGCCACCAGTAGTCATCGTTCACTTGAATGACCCAACCAAACCCAGTCGAATGATAAAAATGCTGTATAATAGGAGATTATTCCTGTCTCAAACGAGTAATTGTGTTGATAACACCCCCACCAATGATAGGCTAATCTGATTCGGTACGGTTCGATGCAGTTCCAACAAAGTCAAAGCAAGAAAGTTGAGTGGTGAACACAAAGAGGATAGAGTCACACCGCCAGTAGCAGTTATAGTGGTGGACGTAGAGTCCAGTACCACCCAGCATTAGTATCCAAATTGCTGTATCAGTTATGGTTGTAATTAGAGTTATAACCAACAATGCTTTTGATTCATGAAGTCATTATACGGACTACCGGTGTGGTGCGCGCCCCTTAATGTGTGGAGAAGCTTCGGAGTTGAAATTTTACCATGGAAGTGAGTAAGCTCAAGTGACCCACGAGCAGACGAAACCGACCAATCTATCACCCCATGTGGTACCAGCCTCGGCCCACAAACCCTGGCATCATCACAACGTCACTTTCCCCTGATTATTCATCACAATCAGGCTATTCCCATGGTAGACTCCGAACTTCCATCTCCGATACAGGCCTATCCTCTGTGATATTTTTTTATTTGCCTGCTTGACCTTTTTCCCTACTTCACAACTGCTGTATTATTAATGTCTATATAAACACCACAGGAATCCCTAGTAAATCAGGTTGATCTTTTTTTCTTATCTTTAGTTTTATTTATTTAATAGTATCAACTTGTGTTTGATATTAACTACATTATTTATTCATTGATTACTGTACGCTACTTATCCGTTAGTGATCTAGATTCATTGCTCTCTTGCTGGTTTTGCTGCAGCAGTGCTCTTTAGTGGAATAACTTTGCCATTTACTTTTATTACACCAGTGGTCACAGACGTTGTACTATTGGTTATATATACTCCCAAGGAATAAATTTTTCTGGATACTTAGAAACAGGCTATATTTGCTACACACCTATACTCATCTATATCTATCACAATGTCATTGAGAACTTTGGGCTTGAACTCGACTTTCAAAGGGTTATTTACCAAGCCAGCAGATGTGTCGAAAACAGTATCGACAATTCTTGATTTCAAGTCACAGCCACAACAGTCATTGGACAACATTTTAATTAGATCCGATAAAGAAATTGGTGGTTACTCCACAGCCAATTTCTCCGTGGAAAATGGCACTGGCCACTTCCACGGGTACTTGAACTTGGACTTGCCAAAGGACAATCCTGAGGTCACAAGATCTGGATACGCTATGTTCAGAACCAAAGACCAGAAGGAATCCTGGCTTTCCGGCTCAAACTACTGGGACTGGTCAAATTACCAGTCATTGGCCCTTAGAGTCAAGGGTGACACAAGAAAATACCTTGTCAACATCCAAGCCAATACTCCTTTAGTGACAGATTTGTTCCAACACCGGTTATTCTTGGACACTCCAGGAGAATGGGAAACTGTCGTTATCCCATTGAATGACTTTGTCATGACTAACTGGGGTGTGATTCAAGATGGGTCGGAAATCAACAAACTGGAGGTGAAGACCATTGGAATTGGTTTATTAGACAAACAATACGGTCCATTTTCATTGCAAATTGACTGGATTAAAGTTATGACTGGTACCGAAGTTGAAAACTTGGCAAGAAACGCAAGAATTCACAAGATTACCTCGCAAGAAAATGAAATCAGACAATTGGAAGAACAAGAACAACACGAACAACACGGTGCTGCTATCAACGGTGGTAAGTACGATGATCCAAAGTCAACCGTGTTCTAAAACTACAAAAAAGCAAAAAAAAACTATAAAATAATACCTGTTTATCAACCGATTACAATTGACCTAACTAGATGTTAAGTCAAGAGATTACCACAGAGAATCCCATCAGCGGATTTGAGTGAAGTATTAGTTAAGTGTCAATTGGACACCACAATTGGTGTATGAAAAGCTCACATTAAATTAGATGAAAAATATATCAGTTTAAGCTTTGTCCCTACGGCTATATCGAAACATTGACTAGCGTATATAAAGATAATTGATAAATAAAAAATTCAATAAACAAATAAACATTGCAATCTGTAGTTCAATCAAGAGTATGGATCTCAAACCCGATTACGGACTCTGATTTCAGATGCAACTGGAGATCTGGTCAAAGATCTTGGATTGTCCTGAGTCACTGAAAAAATCTTGTTGTCAAGTGACGTTGGAGGAGTCAGCGGAGATGGCTCTTATCAGAAATGGCTCTGAATATTATTCTACTTGTCACAATCCCGCATCACCTCCCCATGGTATAACATCATGCCATCACATATGACGCAGTGGGTCACTCAGTAACGAAATCACATTGTGTTGGGGCACCCACAAACCATGGTTATCGGATATGCACCAGAGGCACGATAATGCCCCACTTATTTGACGGTGGTTGGAGTAGTTCTACCCCTATAACGAAGTCATCGTTGTAGCTTTACGCCAGTGCTACCATAGATTACCAGCCGTATATGCAACGTCAAGCTCCTGCAATGTTTGAATTACGTTGACTGAGAAGGTTTCGGGTAATAACAGCCGTGGAAGCGGGGATAATTCTCCTCCTGTAGGAGGGGTCGTATTAGACTTTATTGGTAATGTGTTATGTAATAGTGTACTGTAGATAAACCAAGGTTTTACTCGACGTATTATACCGTACTCTCGTGCTCGATTTGCTATATGGAGTAATGTGGTCTGCATAATGTTATTTCTGAGTTTTTGCACTACTGTGAAAATTTTTCAGTATAAAAGTGCAAGCAACGAAAAACTACACTAAAATTTTTCAGTAACTACACAAATTATCAAAATGGCAAGAGGCCCGTATGTTCTATGAACGCAAAGACCGAGAATATTCGTATTCGTTATAACGGTTACCAGTGCTGGTTTACCAGTGCTCGGAGGGGAGCCTTGTCGATAGTTTGGTATCGCCATTGCCGTCACAGCAGCGAAGTCAAGTTGATGTGGTGGCAGTGGAATCAGTATCAGGAAGTAGACATACGATCTGATATGTTGACAAATATTTTTTGTTGACTACTGATTGCGCTGGTAGCGACAGCTATGCGGCGTTCGATGTAGAATGGTTAGTATCAATGGTAATACCAGTAAGGATACTTGTAGTACAATTGATATTAATGTTCTAACTCCATACTTCGACTTGGTGCAATTGAGCTCCATACTAACAACAACAGAAAGAAGCATTTGAAGAGATTAGCAGCTCCATCCCACTGGATGTTGGACAAATTGTCCGGTTGTTACGCCCCAAGGCCATCTGCTGGTCCACATAAATTGAGAGAATCATTACCATTGATTGTTTTCTTAAGAAACAGACTTAAGTATGCTTTAAACGGTAGAGAAGTCAAAGCCATCTTGATGCAAGAACATGTCAAAGTTGACGGTAAAGTCAGAACTGACTCTACTTACCCAACTGGGTTCATGGATGTCATCACCTTGGATGCCACCAACGAAAACTTCAGATTGGTCTATGACGTCAAAGGTAGATTTGCAGTTCACAGAATCACCGGTGAAGAAGCTTCTTACAAATTAGGTAAAGTCAAGAGAGTTCAATTGGGTAAGAGAGGTATCCCATATGTCGTCACCCACGATGGTAGAACTATCAGATACCCAGACCCATTGATCAAAGTTAACGACACCGTCAAGATCAACTTGGAAACTGGTAGAATTGATGATTTCATCAAATTCGACACCGGTAGATTAGTTATGGTTACTGGTGGTAGAAACTTGGGTAGAGTTGGACATATTGTCCACCAAGAACACCACCACGGGGGTTTCGACTTGGTTCACATCAAGGATTCCATGGACAACACTTTCGTTACCAGATTGAACAACGTTTTCGTTATTGGTACCGAACAAGGTAAACCATGGGTCTCATTGCCAAAGGGTAAGGGTATCAAGTTAACCATTGCCGAAGAAAGAGACAGAAAGAGAGCTCAAGCTTAGAGAAAAAATTGGGAAATAGTTATGTATATTAGGATTTAGTAATAGGATAAACCTGTTGATGTTATTGTAGTACAATCATGGTAATTTACTGATAAAGAACATATATTGATGAAGAACGTATACTGATCAAGAACGTACACTGATCAAGAACGTATACTGATCAAGAACGTATACTGATCAAGAACGTACACTGATCAAGAATACCGACGTCAACGAACAGTCTACCAAGTATACCCGTCTTATACCTCTTGTATCAATGATTCGCCCTGTTTGTCCTGGTGTTCTTTGGACTTCACATCTGGTTGTGTTTAACCTGCTGATGTGTTGTGCGCACTCTTCGTGCTCGCCGTTTCGATTTTCTACATCATCCTTCCGTGTATGGGGTAGTCTATTCTTACTTCTGTATATTGCAAGTTCTCTGGCGTAATTACTGGACCTTGCATCGACACCAAAACGTGAGCACGTTGATATAAAATCGTCATCATTTGTTCCTACTTGTTCACACATCTATTCAATACATTAATATGACGTCTCGTTATAGAGTAGAGTATAGTTTAAAGCAACACAGAAGAGATTACTTCATTGAGTGGATCAAAGCGTTGTTGGCGGTGCCATTTGTGTTGCATGGGGACGCAGCCAACTACTGTGACGATGATTCTAGCGACAATTTGTTCAACGATTCCACTGACGAAGGCGAACCCGTACCACAACTTCCTACCGGTGGTACCGGAGAATGTGACGAGCTGGTTTTTCTGCAAGAAGAGGTGGTATCGTTGGATTGCAAAAGGAGATATGCCGAATTGTTCACCGATATCGAGCGGTTAATTGACCATACCATTGTTGTTGATAATCAAAATGACATCAATGGCACCAATAACATTTCCAGATTACGGAAATTGGTTCCGTCAATCGGTAGATTCTTCACCCGGTTGCCGTTGAGAGAAGCATTTTTGATTGAAGATATCCGACGAGGATTATCTCGCCGGAGGTTGGTGGCACCATCGTTCAACGATATTAGAACCATTTTGAATACGGCCCAGGTATTATCAATGGGAGACACTTACAGAGACTCGAGCCCTAGTAAATTGAAATTGATTACGTTCGATGGTGATGTCACTCTTTACGAGGATGGTAAGTCTTTACATAGGGATGATGAGGTAGTTAAACGGTTAGTCGAGCTCTTGCGTCTTGATTTTTTCGTAGCAGTAGTCACTGCTGCTGGGTACCCTGGCCAGAGTGGTGCTGAGAACTACTACGAAAGATTGAAAGGATTGATTGACTCCATCAATTCACCTGATTGCGATTTGACAGAAACCCAAAAATCAAATCTTTTGGTCATGGGTGGAGAGTCAAATTATCTCTTCAGATTTGATCCATCGGCAAAAGGGTTCAAATTTATCGATGGTCCCGACTGGTATTTACCATTAATGCAACGCTGGGATAAAGACAAAATTGACAATATTATGGAAACAACTTATACACATTTAATCCATTTACAGAAAAAGTTTCGTCTTGAAAATGACACCACGATTATTAGAAAAGAACGATCTGTTGGGATTATTCCAAACCCGGGATTTAAAATTTTGAGAGAGTACTTGGAAGAAATGGTTCTTTCCTGCTCGTCAAAATTGTCTACTATTATTGCTGGGCCATCAGGTCAGAACCTTAATATAAAGGTATATTCCAATACCAAAGATGCAGCTAGTCAACCCACTAAGCCACCAAGTGAAGATATTAGGGTTTGCGCGTTCAACGGAGGCTCAGATGTTTGGGTTGATATCGGTGATAAAAGTTTAGGTGTAGAATCGTTACAACACTACCTTTGCCGTGATGAAAACAATCTGCACATCTGTCCAATTCTCAAAAGTGAAAGCTTACATATCGGTGACCAATTTGCCAGTGTTGGTGCCAATGATTTTAAAGCAAGATTGAGTGCATGTACGGTTTGGATCGCTAGTCCAACAGAAACCGTTGCCATATTGGATGACTTGATCAGCTATATCACCAAAGGTAAAATTGAGGCATAAAAACAATACATAGAGATAAGACTAAAAACTTGAAAACCAAAATATATAGATGATTACGACTAAGAACCTTAAAACCAATACATGTCTATGTGCCTACAATTGTATCTCGAACCTACAGAAATTAGTTTCGAGATTAATCATTTTGCTAAATTAGAAACTGATAGGTACCTGTGGACGTATCATACTTGTACGTCTCTCAATTAGTGTGTCTTTTAGTTGACAAGTGGGTAGACCTCATAGACCTCAGTAGCTTGAAGATGTAAAAAAAAAAATTAACGACAACTGCAGGACTCGAACCTGCGCGGGCATAGCCCAAAAGATTTCAAGTCTTTCTCCTTAACCGCTCGGACAAGTTGCCTAAATCTACGCAAGAAAAATATTCTTAACTATATCAACTTGGAAACTTTCATTCCTAAAATCGTTGTTTTGGGGGTGTTATTGGGATTCCACACCTTATAATGGCAATGAGAAAAAAGTTTTATCTCAAAAAACATATTTGTCGTCAAATTTTGAGTATAATGAACTAAATCAAACGGGACAAAAAATCTGTTAGTTTTAGGTGGATTGTGCAGAAAAAATGGAAAAACATATATGCCATTGGAGTACTTTAAGTTTTAAGCCCTATTCTGATTGTAATAGAGCACAATAAATGGATTGTGTAATGCAACGAATCGTGATTATTTAGTGCACCATGCTATGGACACTACAGTGTTTACGTTGGCATTAAAGTCTGCGGTGGTATACAATTCTTGGTTTAAAATACTTTTACAGCGTAGTATAATCCACATCAAACTACAAAATCTATTTCCCAAGATAATATGCTTTCTATGACCTTATAATGTAACGTTAATGAAGGCATTGGATCCTTTAGATATGTTATCTCATCAACCTAACAAAAACCAGTTCTAGTTTTCTTCAATAATAACATTTGAGATTCCTAGTTTAAACGATTCCAGTCAATTATGTTACCGATTTTGATTCATTCCAATTCATTTATATCCAAATAGCCCCTCAAACCGTGCCAGTACCACCCAGCTTGGAAAGTTTCCTGGTGGTGGTTTTGATGTCAAATTTCCCTTTCAGAAAGTGCGGCTTTAGCTCAGTTGGGAGAGCGTCAGACTGAAGATCTGAAGGTCCTGTGTTCGATCCACAGAAATCGCATTCTTTTTGTTGAATTCTACAGTTACTCCTCGAACTCGCCCAGTTCAAAACCAACACGACAGTCGAACAATTTCCAACAGTCTTTCTTTAACTGTCAAACAAGATTTTTTCGAAGTTAAATTTTTGCACCCACGTCCGGCTTATTTCCGTTAGTTTTCCACTTTTTCAACTTTTGGGAAATTTATGGCAATGTGGTCTTCATCAATGATGTTTCGTCATAATCGACTAGTATCAACGCGAGTGTTGGCCAATTGGTTTTCCACGACAAGAACCTGTAATGAAACGTTCAAAATTGCCATTGTTGGTACCGGACCTGCTGGGTTCTATACTGGCCATCATTTACTTAACAAATCCAACAAAGACATCAAGATAGAACTTGATTTTTTTGAAAGGTTACCAGCGCCATATGGCTTGGGTAGATACGGAGTAGCACCAGATCACCCAGAAGTAAAGAATTGTGAAGAGTACTTACAAAATATAATGGAAGACTTCAACAAGGAGACCAACCCCGAAGCATCAAGCACAGCCAGATTTTTTGGTAACGTCAATATCGGGAAAGATATCTCGTTAGAACAGTTGCAATCGTGTTATCATTCTGTGATTCTTTCATACGGATGCACTGCTGCGGATAACAAGTTGAACATTCCTGGGGACGATTTGTCAGGAGTGATTTCAGCACGGAAGTTTGTTCAATGGTACAACGGTCACCCTGACGCATACGACAAGAACTCGGGATTCACCCCACCCGATTTGAGCAAGATTGAAGCAGCAACTATTATTGGAAATGGTAATGTGGCATTAGATGTAGCAAGAGTATTGCTTGGGAATACCACTCACTGGAAACCTACTGATATCACCACTGACGCATTATCAATGATAGAAAAGAACAACATCAAAACGGTGAATATAATTGCAAGGAGAGGTGTTTTACAATCTGCGTTTACCAATAAAGAAATTCGGGAGTTACTAGAAATGTCAAAAGCGCAAAACATTCAATTCAATATTGACTCAACCTTGTTTGAGGGCATTGACGTCAAATCCTTAGGAAGAGTTGATAAACGGAAAATTAGTCTTTTACAAAAGTATGCCAATAATCCCGTTGAGAACCCAACTGGAATTTGGAACTTGCAATATTTAAGAAGTCCAACTAAGTTCTTGCCTCACCCACAGAACCCAAATCACGTTGGAAGTACAGAGGTTGTAGTGAATGATTTGGTTACAGATGAATTAAGTGGTAGAATATCGGTAAAACCAACAGGAAAGATTGAAACTGTCCCCAACGACCTTGTTATTTTGTCAATTGGTTACTCCGGTACTCCATTAGAGGGATTCCAGGACTTACACATCAAATTTGAAAAGAATAGATTGGTCAATGAAAATGGGAGAATCATTTCGGCTGATACAAATGAGTTTATTCCAGGATGGTATACTTCTGGTTGGATCAAAAACGGGCCCAAGGGAGTGATTGCAACTACAATGGTCGACTCATTTGAAACTGCTGATGCCGTTTTAGAAGACATCAATAGTGGTATTTTTATGAAACCTAAACACGATATTAAAGACTACTTGAAGGATTATGTTACGTGGGACAATTGGAGAAAACTCGATCAATACGAAATTGAACAAGGAGCCAAGTTGGGGAAAACCAGATTAAAAGTTTGCAATGCGCAAGATATGACAGATATCCAATGTAAATAGGAATAGTAATATTCAATCATCACAACCTGAAATACGTATAAAGTAACTCACATGCTCGTTTTTCAAGAATGCGGCTGGCCAATACTTGGTTGGATTACCTATATTTGCCGCTTCAACTTCATCTTCACAATCGTCAAAATTGATTGGTCCTTTTCTAACTAGGTTTTCTGCATTTTGGGGAAGGTCTTTTTTGTTAATGAAATATTCATATCCGCTGTGATGATAAAATATACTTGGAGGTAGCTGAGGCACAATATCGCCTTTATGTGTCACTCTTATGTAACCACGATTAAAGTCGTGAAATTTGTCTATGAACTCTGCCACTTGGGTGGTTTTAAAATGTCGATCAGCAAACTCCATCAAGTTCTTATCACCTATCTTCGGGTTAGCAAAGCTAACTACAAGTGGGTTTAAACCCAATAATTGAAACTCTAATCCTGTTAAAAAAGTCAAAGCACCACCTAAAGAATGCCCAATTACCCAAAGTTGGTATTCAGGATGCTTTTCTTTCAAAGCTAATATCTTTTCAATGATTGGAACCATACTAGTTTTAAGAATATTGTAAAACCCTCTATGAACTTTACAGTCATCACACTCATAATCCAAATCGCCAAGAGTGCCATCCGAGCTGATGGGTTGATACTTTGTTGGGAGAAAGTCTATATTACTTATCCAGTCTCTTCTTGACGCCGTGCCCCTGAAAACTAACAAGATGGTTTTTCTGTTGTTGTCTAATGCACAATACCCCGATCCTACACTTCCCAAATCATTAAAGTTGAAAACTTTAACAACAT
>ERZ778017.1092-NODE-1092-length-29438-cov-12.494231_pt1 | contig 29438 bp, 17 predicted proteins | sample MGYA00375747_ERZ778017 | MGnify/ENA primary metagenome ERZ778017 (study PRJEB29350, sample SAMN05509838) | bioreactor metagenome | biome: bioreactor; material: wastewater | place: South Africa: University of Cape Town | collected 2014-03-17 ...
CCTCCATTATCCGCAACCCCAGATCTGTGCCAAAGGCGCTGACGCCGAACAGTCTCAAGGACGCTCGCAAACCCCTCCTCGATCTCCCGGCGCACAGGTTCCGCCAGGGTGGAATATTCCGGAAGCGCGCGAAGCTTTTCTCTCAACTCTTCAACTTCAGACAGCGCCGCCTCGCGTTCCGCGACGATCCGGGCGTCGACCTCGGCCTTCAGGGCATCAAGGCACCCCTTCATCTGCTGAATGGCATTGCCCTTGAAGCAGGTTGGATCGTCCAGAACGGCTCGCATGGCGCCGGCTCGATCGTCGCCGCCATAACCGAAATTGGCGGCCTGATCAGCAAGGTAGGTGCGCGCTTCGTCGTAGATCGCCTTCTGCGACCCGCCCATGAAGCGGCGAACCGGATCGAGGACGCTCTCCTTAAGATCGAGCAGGCGCTCCTCGTGGCGACCGAGGTCCTGCACGTACCATGCATAGGGTTTGCCGGTAACCTCGCGCACCGCCTCCTGCACCTTGGTCAGGGCGGCGAGGAACGGGTAGCGCGCCGACTGGGCCTCCAGCACCGCAAGTTCATTCTTGAGCGCGGCGAACGCCTCGGCCGTTTCGAGCCCCAGCGCCTTGCCTTCCGATCCGGCCGGCTGCGAGTCGAAGAACTCGCCGTAGAATTCCTTGAGCTTGCGCGTCTGCGCCGCCGTGAATTCCACCTGCAGCTCCACCACGATGTTGCCATGCGCGTGGGAGTTCTGAAGCCCGCGTTGCAATGGCTCGCCTTCCAGCGGGCTGCCGTCCTGGCGCGCCTCGATCTTGCCGCGCCCGATCAGGCTCGCGGTCGTGGACAGGATGGCGGCGTAGGACCACCCGTAAGGCTTGCGCTCGAACCGTTCGAGAATGGCCTTGATCGTCGTGCGAATGCCGGTGCGAGCATTGGCCTGGGCGTAATTCAGGATCTCTTGCTCGGCCTCGGTCAGATTGGCGCCATCGCCGCCGAACATGCCGTCGTTGCCATGCGTCAGGGACTTGGCGATATCGCTCTCGGAATAGGTGACGCCGCGCAACATACCGAGATTGACATGGACCTTGTCGACGAGCGTCTGAAACGCGCGCTCGATCCTGGCTTGCGGGTCCTCCGACCGAACCTCGATCTCCTCGCCACGCACGAACAACCGCGCGTCCGCCAGCAGTCGTTGAGCCCGCAGCGTCAAATCGCGCTGGCGGCTGCTGTTCTGCTCGCCTTTTTCGCGGACGATCCGCTCGATGGTCGGCTGCTGGGCCACAGTGCGGGCCTGGCGCACATATTTGTCGGTCCGCTTGAACATCATCAGGTCGCTGACGAAGCGGACATCAGCGTTCAGGACGACGGCCAGCTCGTCGCGCGACATGGTGCGCATGGCAATCGCCTCGGCATTTCCGCTCTGCTCGTGGAACGGCGTGACGACGTTGACGGCCAGCTCATAGTCGCGGCCCAGCAGCCGATCATCCAGATAGCGGGCGAAGCTATAGTCCTGTGACGACGCTTCGTGCCGGAGCTTCCGGCTCTTGATGACCCCATCAAAAATCAGGACTTCGAGTTCCTTGGCGATCTCTGCGGTATCGACTTCGATCGCCTTGATCTCCTGTTCGACATCCTTTTCCTCGTCGGTCAGGAATTCGAACAGGTCGCCGTTGCGCTGGATGTAGGTGTTCTGTTCGAGAAGACTGAGCGCCTCCTCCACATGCCGCTTGTGCTTGGCCAAGTCGGCGTCGAACCGATCGAGCATCAAGATCGAAATGTTGCGAGCGGTCGGTTTGAAGCCCTTCACGTATTTGACGAGGAACAGCGCCTTCAGAACCCGCGTGGCGAACTCGTCGCCGAGATTTTTCTCCGCGATCAGGATCGATTGCTGGACGTTGGATTTGAGCGCCGTTCGGATCCCTTCGAACATCTGGTCGAAGGTTGCGACGCCGCCGACCGGAATGTCGGCGAGCCTGACCACGACATCTTGGAAGACGCCGAGCATGGACCGCTCACCGACCGAGCTGTGCTTACCCTCGAAGGCATTGTGCTGCGACAGGTTCTGGATCGCCTGCTGGAAGAGCGGATACTGGTAAGGGACGAAGGGGTAGCTGTGGATGAAGTGGTCACGGTCCCGGAAATTCTCCAGGCGCATCGAGCCGTCAGAGAAGTCGAACAGCGTCTTCAGATTGTTGGCTTCGCGGTGGTAGAGATCCGTGAGGGACAGGACCCCGGCCTCAGTCTTCTTCAGCAGACGCTTTTGAATCACCTCCGCCACATCCGCGCTGTTGAGCGGCATCCGGTTCGCAAAGCGCGCCTGGATCTTGGAGAAATCGTTCTCCTGCCGCTGCGTCATGTCGCCAATGACCGAGCCCATGTCCTGCTGGGCGGTCACAATGATCCACGCTCGACCGCGGCACTTGGTGTTCAGGCTCTCCGCAATGGTCTGCAGGTTGGTCATTAGCTTGACGTTATCGGCGATGTACTGGCCGACCTCGTCGACGAAGAAGTTGAGCCTGAACCCCGGCTCCTGCGCATCGATGTACGCCTTCACCTTGTCGGCGAAGTCCTCGATCGATGACCGGAAATCCTGCCGGTACTGAGTCAGGATTCCCTGGGCCGCTGACGGATCGGCTCCTGTCGCCTCCGCATAGGCCTTGGCGATGTTCGCGCTTTCCAGCAGGGCTTGTTCGCGCCCCCGCTCCCAAGGTTTGCCTGCGATAGCCTGGTAGGCCTTTTGGAACTTTTCGAGGACGCCGCGGCTATCGAGATCGCGCTCGAACTGGGCGATATGCGGCTGCTTTCCATAATAGCCGCACATCTCGTCGAAGACTTTCTGGAACACCGAAAGCAGGGCGTCGATCTGCTCTTTCGAGATCACGTCGGCCTTCTGGTCGATGTTGAACAGGATGCTCCGCGAGGGGATCGAGACCGCCTTGCGCAGATCGGCTGCCAGGATCTCGTTATCGGCGCACTTCTGCTTGAAAAGCTCATAGGCGGGCGTTCCGCCCGCGTCCCGGTTCTCGAGGAGGAGCGCCAGCATCTTCAGCAGGTGCGATTTGCCCGATCCGAAGAAGCCCGAGATCCAGACCCCGTTGGCCGTCTCGTAGTTGTTGTAGGCGTCGAGAAATTTCTCGAGCTGTCGCTCGATCTCGTTGGTGATCACATATTCTTCGAGCTCGACCCGGAGGCTGGCCTCGTCGTCAGCCTTGATGACCCCTTCGATCGCGCGATCGACAGGTTTCTCGAAAATGTCGCGAAGTTTGGTCATGTCCCCCCTCAAATCTCGTAGTGCATGATATTGAATGCACGGTAGTATTTGTCGTCGCGCAAAGTGCCGAACAGGTCGAGCGAGGCCCCCGTGGCCAAGCCATGCGTGTAAGTTCCCGGGAAGAACATCACCGTCGGCTTTTCCTTGGCGGTGCTCTGCAGGTTGTTCAGCACATTGTGCGACCGAATGTATGGGTAGACCTCTCCTACCCCCGACAGGAACAGGACATCGAATTCCTGCCGCGCCAGGCGCGCGCCAATTTCAGGCACCAAGTGCGTTTCCGGGTCGAGCACCCCTTGGAGCAGCTCCTTGAGCTCGGCCTTGCTGATGTCGGGCTCAGCCGCGAGGACCTCATCCCAAATGCCCCGCTCCCTCAGCAGCGTGATGCCTAGATCGTACAGGTTGATCTCGAAGGCGCGGACCCCTCGGCTCTCTAGCTGGTTGATCAGGCTTGACCGCATCCCCTCCATGGCGACGGCTTCATCGGCCGGATAGGGGCAGATGAAGAACGGCACCTCATTGCCCAGCCCCTGCTTTTTCAAGAAGCGGTCGCTGGCAATCACCTTCAGGAGATGATCGAACCGCTCCTTTGCGGGCATGGCTCGTCCCCTTCGCGGCATCATCGATCTCCCCCCATCTGTCGTTCAGCTCCCGGGAAGAACCGAAGCTCGTTGGGATCGCCGGTATTAATCAAAGCTAAGACCCGGCGCGACAATATAGACCCGAGTATCCGGTCATCTGGGGACAGTATCTCCGCCTCCCGCATGAGGCGGAAGAGAACGGCGCGGAGCTTGGCGTGGGTCGTACTCGATAGAGCCGCCAGCTTCGGAGACCATTCGGCCTTCGCAGCCAGGAATGTATCGAAGTCGTCATAGGTGACGTCGGTGCGGAGCGAGAGGAAGCGCTCATTCAGCACCTCCACCGCGAACTCGCCGATGAAACGGTACGCGCGGCACGCCGCGAGCCACAGCAGCGCCGCCTGCTCGCTTCGCTCGCCCGCGACAAACACCTCGCGCTCGTCGTCAGACAGCCACTTCAGTCGGTTGACGATCTCACGGATCGAACGCTGCGCAGAACTCGCCTTCCGCACCGGGAACGCGCCGACCTCCCTGGCTCGGGCCGCCGTGGTATCCCAGTCCGCTCCGGGGCGGTGCAGCCGGGCGACCGCGACGCTCTCGTTCACGTACAGCCCGCCCGTTCCGAAAGACATGAGATAGGAGTCGTCTTTACGCTTACGCATCGGTCAGGCCGTCCGGGCGGAAAGCCGCGCCCTTGATTTCGATACACAGCTGACAGGCGGAAATTGGTATCCAAGCCATTCCGGCCTGTGCCGTTTTCTTCTTGCCACACATCACGCTGCGAACTCAGCCTTCTCCAAGGCCGCCTCGGCTTCTTCCTGATTAACGACGACGATGTGCTGGCTGCGCGCGGGCTGCTTTGCCGCATCGCCCAGCAGGCCCAGGCGTTTCAAGACATAGAACAGCATGGCGTAGCGCACGGTGAGGACAGCCGAGCCGTCTTCCATGCCGAAGTCCTTGGCGACGACCGCCTTCTGACTTGCGGTCAGGTCAGGATGCGGGCCGATCTCAACACCGAAGCGCTCCTGCCACAGCGCGTCCTGCAGGGGATCCTTGCCACCCTCCCCCATCTCGCCGACGCCAAGAATGCGCGGCAAAAGAAAGTCTTTGAACTTGTCAGTGACGTGACAGTAGGCGCGCACATGCCAGCGGAAGCCGTCATAGCCGAAGGCGTGAGGCGTGATCCGCCGCCAGACCGGATCGGGGCGCTCCTTGCTCATCGACTGATAGTGAATGTCGAGCGACGTGCGGTCGCGCACCGCCCCCAACACGGTCCTGAGCACGGTTGAGTCGATATCTCTGCGGGGCGTGAGCGCGATATCGGTGTCGGGAACCTGGGTGATCCAGGAATCTGAGAGGTCGATCAGGCCCTCAGCCACTGAACGCAGCCGAGACAGATAGCTGTCTGGATCGGGCCTCAGGAAATGCGGCTCAAACTGTTCGCTGGCCACATAGCGTCTGGCGCTCTTGTCGTAGATCGCGTTTTTCGGCGCCCGCTCCTGATAGAGCGTGAGATCCTTCGAGGCCTGCGGCACCGACACGTCGAACATATCGATGATGTCAGAGCGATTGACCCCACCTTCCCAGAAGAGGCGGAACTCGATGAACTCGAGCCGACGCTCCACACCCCACTTCAATGTCGTCGGGCCATCGGCCATCCGAAACGTCCTCCACCGGGTACAGATAAAAACTATATGGACACATCTTTATGACGCGTGTAGTTTCTATTCGCACCGTGGAGTCGCGTCAAGCGAAACCATTCGGGCGATAGGGAGGATCATCATGGCCAAGGCCGGATCTAAGGGGGAAGTGACCAGCAAGAAGGCGGCGACCGCCGCCTCCAAGGTCCTGCGCGATCCGAAATCGAGCGCGGCGGCGAAGACCGCCGCGGCTTCGGCTCTGACGCAGCGTCCGAACAAGAAGAAGTAGACAGGGGGAAGCGACGATGACGAGCATGACCGACCGGCGGACCATGGTCGCCCACGGCCGCTTGGCGATGCGGGAGCTTCGCCTGGACGCGGCGCGGCGCCGACGCCACGGCCTGCAAATCATGTCGTTCGAGCAACTCGCGGTCCGCCTCGCCGGCGGCTTTGCAAGGCCGATCGACGACGAGAGTCTGCGCACCGCGATTCAGGCTGTCCTGCCGGCCACCCCGCTCGGCGAACTCGAAAGCATCAAGCTCTTGCCCGGCATGGTCGATGCCGCGGCCGACACCCTGCACAAGGCCTGGCGCGCGGGCATCGACCTGGCCTCCCGCGCCCACGAGCATCCGCGTCTCGACTCCATTGCGCGACTCGAAGCGGCGGTGCTGGCGCAGCTGCCGCCGGGCATGATGCGGCCCTGCGACCTGGTCGCGGCCGCCTGTCAACGCCTCGATCACGCCAAGGCCGTTCTGGGACCGTTGGAGATCGTCGGCATCACCGAGCTCTCGCCGTGCTGGCGCCCGCTGCTTGCAACGCTGACCGGCTACACTCCGGTGACCTGGACGGCGGGCCCTCGGCCGACGCCGTCTTGGCTCGAAGCGACCGGCGTTATCGTGACGCGCGATGCGCCGCAGGCCCCGGCGGTTCGGGCGGAAAGCGCCGCGACGGCGTACCATGAGGCTATCGAGGCGATCCGCTGGGCGCGGGCGCTGCTGGCTTCGGGCGAGGCCGAGCCGGCGGACATCGCCATCGCCGCCGCCTCGACGGCGGACTATGACGACCAATTCCTGTCGCTTCGCGCCGACGCGAACCTTGACCTGCACTTCATCCACGGGATCAAGGTCACCACCACCCGCGAGGGTCAGGCGGCCGCCGCGCTCGCCGACATCCTCGTTCGCGGCTTGTCGCAGACTCGGATGCGCCGTCTCGCGGCGCTCTGCGGGTCCGAGGCCGGCCCGTTCCAGACGCTGCCGGCGGGCTGGTTGCGCATCTTGCCGACCGACGCGCCGCTCGCCTCGGTCCCGGCCTGGACGCGCCTGCTCGGGCGCCTGACCCCGGCGGATTGGCCCGACGAGCAAGACCACACCCCCGCCTTGCGCGGCATCGTCGAGCTTCTGGGCAAGGGCCACGGTGCCGCCGAGGAGATCGGCGCGGCGCTGCTCAGCGGCCGCGCCTTGGCAATCTGGCGCAAGGCGCTGCTGGCGGGGCCGACCGGGTCGCTCGACACAACGCTGGAGAATCTCAAGCAGGACGACGGCCTCGAGGCGTGCGTCTCCGTCGCCTGGATGCCGGCCAGCGCCCTGGCCGCGTCGCCGCGCCGGTTCGTCCGCTTGATCGGATTGAACTCGTCGCGCTGGCCGCGGAGCATCTCCGAAGACCGCCTGATCTCCGATCACGTCATTCCGACCGCCGAACTCGATCCCCTGCCGGTCGCCGCGGCCGATCGCCGGGACTTCGAGACGATTCTCGCCACGACCGAACGCCAGGTGGTGCTGTCGCGCGCGCGGCGCGATAGCGAAGGGCGGCTCCTCGGCCGCAGCTCGCTGCTCGGCGCCTATGGCGAGGAGATCTACGTCCGCCGCAACGCGGTCCCGGCTTACGCATTCAGCGAGACCGACCGGCTGATGGCGCGCCCGCAGGAGTTTGCCGGCGAGCCCCAGGCGGTCGCCGCCACGACCTGCTGGCGCAACTGGCACCGCAAGGAGATCACGCCACACGATGGCCTGGTGCGCGCCGACCACCCGCTCTTGCTGGCCATCCTCGACCGGACTCAGTCGGCGAGCTCGCTCCGCCTGCTCCTGCGCAGCCCGCTCGGCTTCGTCTGGCGCTACGCGATGCGGCTGCGGATGCCCGAGAGCGGCGCCGATCCGCTCGTTCTCGACGCCCTTGGCATGGGCGACCTCGTCCACATGACGCTCGATCTGGCGCTACAGAAGCTGGAGGCGGGCGGCGGTCTGGCCAAGGCCGACGAGGCGCAGATCACAGCCACCGTGCAGGAGGCCGCGCGCGAGGTCGCCGGGGTCTGGGAGAGCGAACGCGCTGTGCCGCCGGAGGTGATCTGGCGCCGGACGCTCGACGACGCCCGCGTCCTGACGAGCCGCGCGCTCACCTATGGCGACGAGCGGTTGCCGAACGCCCGTTCCTATGGGGAGGTGGCCTTTGGCGGCCTCGAACCGAAGTCCGACGCCGACAGCCCTTGGGATTCCACGATCCCGGTCGAAATCCCCGGCGCGGGCTTCCGCATCAATGGCTACATCGACCGTCTCGATCTGTCGGGCGACGGCAAGCGCGCCTTGGTCCGGGACTACAAGACCGGCCGCCCGCCCAGGGAGGACATCAGCCTCGACGGCGGCCGCGAGTTGCAGCGCTGCCTCTACGCCTTCGCCGTCAAGGCGCTGCTCGGGCCCGAGGTCTCGATCAGCGCCTCGCTGCTTTTCCCGCGCGAGCAAGTCGATCTCCAGCTCGCCGATCCGGAAGCCACCCTGGTCGAGATCTCCGGCTATCTGCAGGCGGCGCGCGCCAGCCTCACCGCCGGGCACGCCCTGATCGGGCCCGACACCGGCGGAACCTATGACGACCTCGCCTTCGCCCTGCCGGCGAACGCAGGCGCGACCTACTGCAAACGCAAGCTGCCCGCCGCGACCGAGATGTTCGGTGACGCCGCGCAAGTCTGGGAGGCCCAGTGATGACCGCCGCAAGCAAAGCCCTGCGCGACGACAATGCCCGCCGCGCTGCGATCAGCGTCCATGACCGGTCCATCTTGGTGGAGGCCGGCGCGGGTTCGGGCAAGACCGCCGTCATGGCCGGCCGCATCGCCGCCATGCTGGCCGAAGGGGTAGCGCCCAAATCCATCGCGGCCGTCACCTTCACCGAATTGGCGGCGAGCGAACTTTTGATCCGCGTCCGCGACTTCGTCGCCGACCTCGTCGCAGGCTCCATCCCGACCGAACTGCGGATCGCCTTCCCGGACGGCCTGTCGGAGATCCACAAGGCCAACCTCGCGGCGGCCTCGGCGGCGATCGACGAGATCACCTGCTCGACGATCCACGGCTTCTGCCAGCGCCTGATCAAGCCCTATCCGGTCGAAGCCGACATCGACCCGGGCGCCGGTGTGATGGACCGCAACCAGGCCGACCTCGCCTTCATCGAGATTGTCGACGCCTGGCTGCGCGAGCAGCTTTCCGGCGGCCAGGGCGGCATCATCGCCGAAATGGTGCTGCAAAGCCCCGGCGAGACCGTCGGGCTGATCCACAAGATCGTCGCCAACCTGCGCAAGCGGCGCACCGTGTCGGCGCCGCCCGTGACGCCGCTCGCGCCGCATCTGCGCGCATTCCGTGACGCGACCGATGCCTTCACAGACTTCATCCAGACCGCGCCCGCGGTCGAGGAGGAGACGGCGATGTTCGCCGAACGCCTCGCCGAGATGGCCCAGGCGATGGAGGATGCGGCGACCGCCGAAACGCCGGCCGGGCTCATCCGGCTGCTGGTGACGCCGCCGCACCCCGAGCTTTGCACCAAGAGCGGCTCGTTTCTGGCCTTCAAGAAGAAGGGCAAATGGGCGGAGGCCGCCAAGCGCGAGGGCCTGGCCAAGGCCGATGGCGAGCGCCTCAACGCGGCGGCCGAGGACCACTACGCGGCGTGCTGCCAGGCGTGGCAGGTCCTGCTCCAGAATGTCGCCAGCCGCGTCCTGGCCGATCTGATCGCGCAGGTGCAGCCGGTGCTCGAGCGGTTCCGGGACTACAAGCGTTCGGCCGCCTTGCTCGATTTCGACGACCTGATCTTCGCCGCGCGCGATCTGCTGCGCGATCATGACGAGGTCCGCCGCGCGCTGGGAGCGCGCTTCACGCGGGTTCTCGTCGATGAATTCCAGGACACCGACCCGCTGCAGACCGAAATCTTCTGGCGGCTGTGCGGGGAGCCGCCCGCCGAGGGCGCGACCGCCGATTGGAGCGAGTTCCAGATCCGCCCCGGCGCGCTGTTCCTGGTCGGCGACCCGAAGCAGGCAATCTACCGCTTCCGCGGCGCCGACGTCAGCGCCTATGTCCGGGCGCGCGACGCCTTCATCGCCCAGGACGCCGAGAGCGTCCTGTCCATCTCCACCAATTTCCGTTCCTGCGCGCCGATCCTCACCTATGTGAACGAGCGCTTCGAGACGCTGCTGTCGAGCGACGGTCAGCCGGGCTTCACCGCGCTCGATCCGTTCCATGCCGACCGGGGCGAGGCCCCCTGCGTCGCCGCGCTGGACGTCGCCGTCGCCGACGAGAACGGCAAGGCGAGCGCCGAGCAGCAGCGCGACGCAGAAGCCGAAGCCGTCGCCGAGCTGTGCGCCCGCCTGATCGGCAGCGAAATGATCCTCGATCGTCGCTCCGGCGCCAGCCGGGTCTGCCGGCCCGGCGACATCGCCCTGCTCGCGCCGACCGGAAGCGACCTGTGGCGCTACGAAGAGGCCCTGGAGCGGCACGGCATCCCGGTCGCGACCCAAGCCGGCAAGGGCCTGTTCCGCCGCCAGGAGATCCAGGATCTCATCGCGCTGACCCGCGTCCTCGCCGATCGCCGCGATACGCTGGCCCTGGGCGCGCTCCTGCGCGGTCCCCTCGTCGGCCTGACCGAGGAAGAGTTGCTCGACATCATCTGGGCGCTGCCCCGGTCCGAGGAATATCCCGACGCCCTGCCGCGCCTCGACCTCGGCGTGGAGGCCAGTACGATCTCCCACCCGCTGGCGCGCTTGGTGATCGAAAGGCTGCAAGCCCTCAATCGCCGGACCAACAGCACCACCCCGCACGACCTGCTGTCGCAAACGGTCGACGTGATGCGGGTGCGGCCGATCCTGCTCGCCCGCCACCGCGGCCAAGCCGAGCGGGCGCTCGCCAATGTCGATCTCTATCTCAGCCTGGCCTCCGCTTTCGCGGTTCGCGGACTGCGCGCCTTCGCCGAGACCATGACCGCGGCGTGGACCGACGAAGCCCGCGCCGTCGAGGGGCGGCCCGACGCGCAGGAAGAAGCCGTCGCGCTCTACACCATGCACGCGGCCAAGGGGCTCGAGTGGCCGATCGTCGTGCCGGTCAACACGATGACCGGCATCATGCCGGCCGAGAACGCGGTGACCGATCGCGACAGCGACACCTTCTACTGCCCGGTCTTCGGCGTGAAACCGGCCGGCTATGACGAAGTGCGCGACGCGGAAAAGGCCGAGCTCGATCGTGAGCGCGTCCGCCTCTGGTACGTCGCCGCCACCCGGGCGCGCGAGCTGCTGGTCCTGCCTCGCCTCGACGCCGCGCCGTCGAAGTCGGCCTGGATCTCGCTGCTCGACCTGTCGCTCGCCGACCTCCCGGCGCTCGATGTCGCTCATCTCCCGCTGGAAATGGGTGCAGCGGCGGCGGGCGGAGGCAACCAGCAGACCCGCGAGAGCTTCGCGGCGGAAGCCGCCTCCATCGCCGAGCGCCACCGACGCCTGACCTGGCTGGCGCCCAGCCGTGATGAAAGCAGCGCCGGCCCGGTGCTCACCCCGGAGGCGGTGGAGATCTGGGCGGCGCGCGACGAGCGCCAGCCCGATGACGAGGCCGAACGCCCCAGCATCCAGGGGGGACGCGAGCGCGGCCTGATCCTGCACAAGCTTCTCGAAGAAGTGCTGACCGGCGAAACCGCGCCAGACAGCGCCGCGCTAACCGATCGGGCGCGCTCGCTCATCGCGGCGCTCGGCCGGCCGGTGGTCGAAGACCCGGCGCAGGGCCTTTCACCCGCTGAACTTGCCGGCTGCGTGGTCCGCACGCTCGCCTTGCCCGAAATCGCCGAGCTTCGTCCTGTCCTCACCCCCGAGCTCCCGGTCTATGCGTCGGCGCTCCTCGATGAGGTTGAGCAGGCGACCGCCGGCATCGCTGACGCCATCGCCCGGGGACCGGACGGAACGCCGCAGGTGGTCATCGACTGGAAGAGCGACGTCCAGCCAACCCCTGAGACGGTCGACCACTACCGCGCTCAGGTGCGGGCCTATCTCGACATGACCGGCGCCGCGCGCGGACTGATCGTGCTGGTGACGACCGGCGAGATCATCGCCGTAACGCCGTCGCCGCTCGCGGCGGTCGCGGCCTAGTCGCCGGCGGCAGGGGGGAAACGATGCTGACCCGCGCGAGCGCCACCGCTGCCGGCCAGGACGATCTCTTCAGCGAGGAGGTGTCGCTGCGGCTCCCTGCCCGGCTGGCGCTCGACGGCAAGGTTCTGGGCAGCTCGACGCGTCAGCAAGCCGTGCCCGCCACCGAGGCCGTTTGCCGGCTCAAGCCCTTTACGGTTCGGCGCGTCGGCGGATTTGAGACGATCCTGAAAAGCGGCGAGACGCTGAAGATCCTCAGCGCCAAGACGGCGACTCAGCTCGAGGCCGACCTTGTGCTGCTCGTTCCCGACGCCCTGCATCCCAAGGACATCGGCGCGGCGCTGGAGCGAGGCGAGGGCCGCTGGATCCGGCCGACGCCGCTCAGTCCCGCGTCGTTGAGCGGTCCCGAAATGGCGAGCCGACTCGAACGCGTGACCGCGTCCTGGGAAGACGCCTTCCACCTGCGCGAGGCGCGCGCGGCCACCGACGTCAAACCCGCCGCGCCGGGGCTCAGGCGGCCGCAGATCGGCGCGATCCACGCCGCCCTCGCTCACGCCACGCGCTCGACCGAGCCGGCAACCATCGTCATGCCGACCGGAACCGGCAAGACCGAGACGATGCTGGCCCTGAACGCTCGCCAGCGCTTCGACCGGTTGCTGGTTGTGGTCCCGACCGACGCCCTTCGCGATCAGATCGCCGGCAAGTTCGAGACCTTCGGCGTCCTCAAGGGTCAGGCCTGTCTCGACGCTGCGGCGGAATATCCCGTGGTGACCCGCCTGTCGCACATTCCCTCGAGCGTGGCCGAGGTCGATCAGCTCTTCGACAGCGCCAACGTCATCGTCACCACCATGCATATCGCCGGCCGGGCCGATCCGCAGGTTCAAGAGCAGATGGCCGCCCGCGCCGCCGCCCTGTTCATCGACGAGGCCCATCACATCGGCGCGCGGACCTGGACCGAGTTTCGCGGGCTGTTCGTCGATCGCACGCCGCCGATCCCGATCGTCCAATTCACCGCCACGCCCTTTCGCGAGGACGGCCGGCGGGTGGATGGCGAGTTCATCTACACCTATCCGCTCAAGAAGGCGCAGGAAGAGGGCTATTTCAAACCGATCCGCTTCGAGGCGGTGTTCGGCCTCGACCGCCCCGACGCCGACATGGCGATCATCGAAAAGCTGGGCGACGTCCTCGCCGCGGACCTCGACGCCGGCCTCAACCATCTCGCCATGGCGCGGTGCAGCACCATCGAGCGCGCCAAGCAGCTGCATCAGCTCTACACCGCGATCCACCCGGAATATCGCCCGGTCATCGTCCACAGCCAGCAGCCGCTGCGAGAGCGGCGCGAAAACCTCGCGGCGCTGCGCCGGTTCGAGAGCCGGATCATCGTCTGCGTCGACATGCTAGGCGAAGGCTTCGACCTCCCCGAGCTGAAGATCGCGGCCCTGCACGACCACCACAAGAGCATTGCCGTCACGATCCAGTTCGTCGGCCGGTTCACCCGGCAGGACCCGACCCTGGGCGACGCGACGGTCATCGCCAACACCGGGGTCGACGACGTCGACCGCTCGCTGGCCAAGCTCTATGCCGAGGACGCCGACTGGAACGCGCTGGTCGAAGCCCTGAGCTCGGCCAAGATTGAACGCCAGATCCGCCGCGCCGAGATGTTCAAGGGCTTCACCGGCGACCTCAACGACATCCCCTTGCAGACCCTCGAGCCGAAGATGAACGCGGTCGCCTACCGGACCTCGTGCGACAGCTGGGATCCGTTCCAGGCCGAGGAGCTCTACGATCCGGGCTCCTATCTCGGCATGAAGCTCAATCCGCACCAGCGCGTGGCGATCTTCGTCACCCGCGCGGAAGAACAGGCCCGCTGGACGACGGCACAGCACGCCATCAACGTCACCTGGGATCTGCACATGCTGCACTGGGACCAGGCCAGCGGCCTGCTCTACATCAGCAGCTCGGCAAAAGGCCCGTTCGATCGCCTGGCCAAGGCAGTGTGCGGCGATACCGCGCGCCGGATCGAAGGCGAGGATGTCTTCCGCAGCCTGCACGGCTTCAAGCGCCTGATCCTGCGCAACCTCGGCCTGACCCACCACCAGGGGCGAGGGGTGCGCTATTCCATGTATATGGGCGTCGACGTCGCCGACGGCCTGGACAGCGCCAAGTCGCAGTCGCGGATCAAGAACAACGTCTTCGCCACCGGCTTTCTCGACGGCGCGCCGGCGTCGCGGGGTTGCTCGGCCAAGGGCAAGTTCTGGTCGATGTCGCCGGTGCGCGATCTCACCGACTGGGTCGACTGGTGTCAGGACATCGGCCGCGCAGTCAACGATCCCGGCATCACCACGGACGGGGTGTTCAAGAGCGCGATGCGGCCGCGCCAGATCAGCGACCGCCCCGCCGTTCCGCCGGTGGCGATACACTGGCCGGAATCGCTCCTGATGCAGATCGAGGAGCGCGTCGAAATCACCTTTGGCGAGCACGCCGTGCCGTTCGCCGAATGCGACATCGAGCTGCTCGACAATGCGCGCACCGGTCCCTTGCGCTTCGCCGTGGTGAGCGACGATCACTCGGCCGAGTTCGAGATCGTCTTTGCCGATGGCGGCGCGCGCTATCCCCAGCGGGCTGGGCCCAAGGCCACGATCAAGATCGGCGGCAAGGTGCAGACGCTCTCGGAGTGCTTCGCCGACGACTCGCCGCAGATCGATTTCGGCGACGGTTCGCTGCTGATCTACAGCCACCTCTATGCGCTGCCCGAAGGCGAGACGGTCCCGCCCTACCCGCCAGAGAAGCTCGAGGTCTGGGACTGGTCCAAGACCAACATCCGCGCCGAAGCGCAAGGCGTCGAGAAGCGCGCCGATTCGGTCCAGCGGCTGGTGATCGAGACACTGCTCGCGGACCCCGAGCCCTATGACGTGATCTTCGACGACGATGGCAAGGGCGAGATCGCCGACGTGGTGGCGCTCCGCATCACCGACAGCGTCGTCTCGGTGACCCTGTTTCACTGCAAGTATTCAGGGGCCGACACGCCCGGCGCCCGGCTCGGCGACCTCTACGAAGTGTGCGGCCAGGCCCAGAAATCCGCCCGCTGGCGCGATCGACCGAACCGGATGCTGCAGCACATGCTGAAGCGCGAACAGATCCGGCGCGACAAGGGCCTCAGCTCCCGCGTCGAGCGCGGATCGGCCGCCATGATCAAGAAGCTCAAGGCCGGCTGGCAGGATCATCGCTTCGAATATGACGTGCGGATTGTGCAGCCGGGGCTTTCCCGCCAAGCCATTGGCGAGGAGGGGCTTCACCTGATCGCAGGGGTCGAGACCTATCTGCTGGAGACCCGCGCCATCCGCCTGCGGGTCATCGGCAGCGCGTGAGGCGCGCCTTGGTTCAACATCGGGGCGGGGCGCCCGAAGAGAGAGTCGCGGGGGCCGATGTCGTCACTTGCCTGGATTGATTTCGACGAGGCCGAGCGCCAGCGCGCGCAGCGGATCATGTCGCTGTTTCAGGAACGGGAGAGCCGGGACGAACTCGGCCTCGGCGGCATCCGCGATTCCATCGCCGACCACCTGTTCCCGGGGACCAGCACGATCCAGACGCGCCTGCGCTACATGCTCTTCATCCCCTGGCTGTTCCAGATGCTGGAAGGGTCGGCGGCCGGGGCGGACCAGCTCACCGCCGAGGCGCGCGCGCTCGAGAACCGGCTCGCCAATGCGCTCAAGGCCGGCGGAGAATCGAACGGCATCATCGGCCGCGACGCCGGCGCGGCGGTCCAGCGACTGCCCAGCTCGGTCTATTGGGCCGGGCTCTCGACATGGGGCATTCGCCTCTTTCCGGGCTCGATCGACAGCCTCTTCTCCTCGCTGCGCCACCTTCAGCGCAGCCGGCCGCGGGTCCGCGAAAGCGAGGACGCCGCGTCGGAAACCCAGGCCTTCCAGATCTGGACGCCCTCGCTGCCGGCCCGACCGGCAGACCTCTTGGAGGCGGTGAGCTTTCGCCTCGCGCCCGAGGAAGCCCAGTTCATCATCGACCAGCTCGTGGCGAAACAGCCCCGCAGCCTTTTGACGTTCCTCGCCCGCACCGGCGGCGGCGCGGCCGATTGCCACTACATCTGGGAGCACCCGCATCTCGCGGATTTCCCCGACGATACGCGGGCATTGGTCGCTCATGGCGAGCTGTTTTCGAGCGTGATGCACGGCGCCTCGCTCCTCTACAATCTGCTGCTGAGCGAGCTGCGGGCCAAGCCCGATTGGGTCGAGTTCTATCAATCTCGCCTGCAGGACTGGCGCGCGAGCCTGGACATGCCCGCGATCCGCGCCTGGTCGCTCGATGCCTTTTGGCAGGTCATCGATCACCCGGCCCACCGCATCCGTCCGGCGGCCAAGCGCTTCGTCGGCCAATGGCTCGAGCTGGTTCGGTCCGGCGAGATCGACGGCGGCCACCTGGCCCCCGCCGCGCGCATCGTCGAGGAACGCGAGCGGCGGCTCAAGACCAGCCAGTCGCGCTTCGCCAACCGGGCCGTGCGCGACCGCTGGACGGGCGCGTCAGGCGTCGATCGGCTCTCGTTCCGATGGGCGCAGGCCCGGTCGCACCTGCGGGATCTCGCCAATGCTGAATAGGACCACCCTCGATCCCGAAACCCGCGTGCTCTACGGCGACAGCCTGCAGCCGCCGCCCGGCTATGTCTTCGACGCCGCGGTGGCGACGACCTTCTCGCTCGATTTCGAAACGGCGCTGGCGGCACCCGTCAGCCTGGCCTTGTTCGCCGCCGAGAACCGCGACGACATCCTCTCGCATCCCTTGGCGCTGCTCGAGGGCGCCGAACGGATCGCCGGACGGCTGGTGGTCTTTGCCGACGCCGGACATCTGCACGCCCAAGGCCGGCCCCATTCGCGGCTTTGCTCGTTGCTCGAACGGATCATCGTCGAGGTGGCCGCGCCGCGCGGCGGCGCTTTTCACCCGAAGATGTGGGCCCTGCGGTATTGGCCGACCCGGGCCGGCGATCCCACCTTGCTGCGGCTTCTCGTCCTCTCGCGGAACCTCACGCGGGATCGTTGCTGGGACATCTCGCTGCGCCTCGACGGCGAGCTGACGCGCCGCCCCGACGCCGGCAACCGCCCGTTGTTCGACCTGCTCAGCCGCCTGCCCGACCTCGCCGTGGGCGGCATTACCGATGAGGCGCGGGCGCTGACCCGGGAGATCGCGCAGGACATTCGCCGCGCCCAATGGACGACGCCCGAGCGCTTTGACGAGGTCTCCTTCGCTCTCAACGGCTTTGGCGGGAGCATCTGGCAACCGCCCCGGTGCGCGCGCCTCGGCGTCATCTCGCCGTTCTGCGATACCGACGCGCTCGACCTCCTGGCGGATCTGCCAACCGCGGAAAAGCCGACCCTCATCAGCCGGCCCGATCAACTGGTTTGCGTCGACGCCGAGACGCTTGGCGCCTTCGAGCGCGTCTCCGTTCTCGACGAGATGGCCGCCAGCGAAGACGGCGAGGACGTCTCGGCCACCGCGTTGCAGGGGCTCCATGCCAAGGCCTTCATCGCCGAGATCGGCTGGGATACGGTCCTGACCATCGGCTCGGGCAACGCGACCCGGCCCGCCTTGCTCTCCGGCAACAATGTCGAGCTGTTTGCGTCGCTCAAAGGCAAGCGCTCGCGCGTCGGCACCGTCGAGCAGATAATGGGCGAGAAAGGCTTCGGGCGCCTGACCCGCTCCTTCGTCCCCAGCGAGCTGGAGCCGGTCGATCCGGCGGTGATCTCCGCCGAGAGGCGGCTCGATGAGGCCCGCCGCGCCCTGTGCCGGGGCGCGCTACGGCTGCGCTGCGAGCGGGTCGCGGACGAGGACGCTGCCGAGCACCCGTGGCGCGTCTGGCTGACGACATCGGAGCCGCTGCCGCTCAAAGGGGTGGGCGCGCTGACCGTCTGGCCGATCACCCGCGGCGACGGCCATGCCTGCGACGTCCTTTCGGCTCTGCGCTCCGGCGAGCCCGTCAACCTGGGCGCGATGCCGATGGTGGACTTGACCCGCTTCCTCGCCTTTCGCCTGGTCGAAGAGACCGAGAAGGCGTCCGCGCTGTTCAGCACCGGCCTTATCATGGATGGGCTTCCCGCCGAGCGCCATGCCGCGATCCTGCGCTGGGCGATCGACAGCCGCGACGCCTTCTTCCGCTATTTGCGGCTCCTGCTCTCCGAGCTCGGCGAGCCTTTCAGCGCGGCGCTGGCTGCGCAGGAAGGCGCGGGGGCCGGCTCCTGGGCGACAGCGGCCGATGACGCGCCGCTGCTCGAGGACATGGTCCGCGCCCTGTGTCGCGGCGGCGAACGCCTCCGTGCGATCGAACGGCTGATGACCCGCCTGGAGGCAGGCAACGACACCGGCGCCGATCCCATCCCCGACGATTTCCGCACCTTGTGGGATGCCTTCCGCATCGCGCTCCAGGACCAGGACGCCGTTCATGGCGGATAGCCGTTTCGCGGCCGCCGCGGCCCTCGCGCCGCTCAAGGCGTTCCAGCGTCGCACTGTCGATTATGTGTTTGATCGGCTTTACGCCGATCAGGATCCAGTGCGGCAGTTCCTGGTCGCCGATGAGGTCGGGCTTGGGAAAACCATGGTCGCGCGCGGCGTGATCGCGCGGACGATCGAGAAGCTCTGGGACACGAGCGAGCGGATCGACATCCTCTACATCTGCTCCAATCAGGCGATCGCCGCGCAGAACCTGAACCGCCTGAACGTCCTCAACCGGCGCGAGCTGGCGCTGCCGACGCGCATGACGCTGATCCCGCTTCAGGTGCGCGGCGACCAGGGCCTCGACGCCAACAAGGTGAACTTCATCAGCCTGACGCCGGGCACCACCTTCGACCTGCGGTCCACGACCGGCGTCACCCGCGAGCGCGCCCTGCTCCTGCGGCTGCTGGAAGACCGGGTCTCGCGGCCGCGCGGGCTGCACAACCTGCTCCAGGTCAGCGCCGGCGTCGACGGCTGGAACTATGCGGTCCGCGACCTGACGCTGGACGGCGTCGACCAACGGATCATCGACCGCTTCCGCCGCGACGTCGAAGCCGACGCCGCGCTGTTCGAAGAACTCGAAGCGGTCTGCGACCTCTTTCCGCGCCGACGGGACTCCTACCCTTACGAACTGGGTCACCGCCGGAATGCGCTTGTCGGCCGGTTGCGGGCCAAGCTCTCGCACGCCTGCATCGATGCGCTGAAACCCGATCTCATCATCATGGACGAGTTTCAGCGCTTCCGCGATCTGCTCCACGGCGAGACGCCGGCGGCCGATCTCGCGCGCGAACTGTTCGACTACACCGACGGTAACGGCCATGCGGCCCGCACGCTGCTGCTGTCGGCCACACCCTACCGGATGCTGACCCTGTCAGGCGACGAGCCGGACGACGGCGAACACTATCGTGACTTTCTGGAGACCCTGTCCTTCCTTTACGGCCGCAGCAACGGCCCCCAGGTCGCCGCCACGCTCGAAGGCGAGATGCGGCGGTTCCGGGCCTTTCTCCACGCGCTTCCGGGATCCAGACCAGAAGCGATCGAGGCGCGGCGCGGCATCGAACAGCATTTGCGCAAGGTCATGTCGCGTACCGAGCGCGTGGCCAGCACCATCGAGCGAGACTCGATGGTCGGCGAGCCGTCGATGGCCATCTCGATTCAGCCCGCCGATCTGCGCCAGGCGGCCGCCGTCTCAGAGGTCGCCCGGGCGCTCGAAGCGCCCGAGATCACCGAATACTGGAAGTCAGCGCCCTATCTGCTCAACTTCATGCGCGACTACGCCCTCAAGCGCCTCTTGCGGGACAATCTCGACCGCCCGCCTGCACACCTGCGCGAAGCGCTCGCGCGCGCCCGTCCGGCCATGCTCGATCACGACCGTCTCGACGCCTATGAGCCGCTCGAACCGGCCAACGGCCGGATGCGGGGCGTGATGGACGACCTGTTCCGTGATGGACTGGACCAGCATCTCTGGATCCCGCCGTCGCTGCCCTATTACGGTCCCGAGCGGCAAGGCCCGCCGCTGACCAAGGCGCTGATCTTCTCCTCCTGGTCGATGGTCCCTGACGCCATCGCGGCGATCCTCTCCTACGAAGCCGAGCGTCGCATGGGAGTCGGGGCGGCCGGCCAGCGCTATTTCGGCCATGTCCGACCGCGCCCCATCCAGTTCCGCCAGAACCAGGGCCGGCTGGTCGGCCTGCGCGCCATGCACCTGGTCTATCCGTCGCCAACGCTGGCGCGGCTTGCCGATCCGCTGGCGATCTTCGCCGAGGCCGAACAGCCGCTCTCCGGCGATGAAATGCGAAAAGCCGTCGCCGAGCGCCTGCGGGCCAGCGTTGAGGCGCTTTCGCAGCGATCCGGGGATGCGGCCGACGGCCGCGAGTGGGAATGGGCGGCTCCGGCCGTCATCGACGCGATGGCGGGCGCGCGATCCGTCGCCTGGGTGGACTCGTCCTACGGCTTCGCCATGCTCGGCGACGAGGAGGGCTTCAAGGACCATGTCGCCGAGCTGCGCACGGCCGCGACCGAGCGCCAGTTCGGTCCGGTCAGCGAGACGCTGGTGGATCTGCTGGTCGACATTTCGCTTGGCAGCCCGGCGGTGTGCGCGCTGCGCGCGCTGCACCGCGTCGCACCCGATCTCGACTGGGATGATCCGCGGCTCTTGAAGGCGGCCAACCAGGTCGCCTGGGGATTTCGGACCCTGTTCAATCAGCATGACGCCGTCGCGCTGCTGCGCAAGGACGACGACGATCGCTACTGGCACCGGGTGCTCACCTATGGCGTCGAGCACAACCTTCAGGCCGTCCTCGACGAATATGTCCACTATCTGGTCGACGCCGAAGGCCTCGGGGCGCGGCCGTCGGCCGATCGCGTCGCCGGCGTCAGCAAGGCCATCTTCGACGCCCTGTCCATCCGGCCCTCGCAGATCGATGTCGACGACCCGATCGTCGAAGGCAAGAAGCTGGTCATCAACAAGTTCCAGATGCGCGGCCGCTTCGCCATGCGGCTGGCCGACTATAAGGACGAGGAAGGCGGCGCGGCGCGCCTCGGCAGCGTCCGCGAAGCCTTCAACTCACCGTTCCGGCCTTTCGCGCTGGCGACGACGTCGGTCGGCCAGGAGGGGCTCGATTTTCACCCCTATTGCTACCGCATCTACCACTGGAATCTGCCCGGCAACCCGGTCGATCTGGAGCAGCGCGAGGGGCGCGTTCATCGCTTCAAGGGCCACGCCATTCGCCTGAACCTGGCGCATCGGCAGGGCCGCGTGCTCCAGGGGGCCGACGCGATCCCCGATGATCCGTGGCAGGCGATGTTCGACGCCGCGAGGGCGGAAACCGAGATCGATTCCGACCTCATCCCCTATTGGATTTACGAGGGTCCGGTCAAAGTCGAGCGCCGCGTTCCCTCGCTGCCGTTCAGCCGGGAGGTCCGCCGGCTCGAATGGCTCAAGCGCAGCCTGACCGTTTATCGGCTGGCCTTCGGTCAGCCCCGCCAGGAAGACCTGCTGGAGTATCTGCACAGCCTGCTCGGAACGGAGACGGCGGCCGAGGACCTCGCCGAGCTGCAAATCCGATTGCAGCCGTAGCGCACCGGCGTCTATTCGGCGGCTCCGCCAAGCCCGGCGCAGCGGATCTCGATCAGGGCGATCACCTTGTCCTGGACGCCTCGCGCCGCTTCGGACTGACCGGCGAACGCGGGCAAGCGCAATGTCTGGACGCGCTTCGTGAGCCGATCAGCGATCTCGTTCATCGCCGCCTCGGCGTCACCGACGGTCAGGCCAATGGTGCGCGCCAACGCCAGGAAGTCCTGCCGTGTCAGTCGATCGTCCTTGCCGTTGAGCTTCAGCGCCATCCGGTCGACGCCGAGGCCCGGGAAGACCCGGGTGGTGACGGCGTCGTAGAGCGGCGCGAAGCGCACCGTCGTGAACGTCTTGGCGCCCGCCTCGGCCGTCTTGAGCATGGCCAGGTTTTTGAGGTGCATGTCGCCATCGGCGATCAGCCAGGCAAAGACCGCACGCCGAAACAGGATGTCGAGATCGGCGGCGGGATCGGTCGACAGCGGACGCAGGCCCCGGGCCATGCGCTCGATCGTGCCGTCGTATTTCGCCGAGGTCGGAAGATCGAGAATGGAGCAGAAATCCTCCAGCGCCAGACGGTGCTGATCCTTCGGCCCCTGCCGAATGTCGAAGCGCTCGACCAGCAAGGCCGGCGACATGCCGTCGGGCATGTCGATCAGAGCCGCGTCGGGCGCCTCGAACCCGGCGGCGCGGCCAAGCTCCAGGCACAGCCATTCGACGATCGGCAACGTCTCGAACCCCGCCGTTCCGGCAGGCTTGAGGATATGGGTGAACGGCTGGTCGATGGCCGGAACGAGGCGGCCCTCGGAGGTCAGGCTCATCGGCGCCTTGATCTGGATGCCGGAGAGGCGCGGCGTCTCGGCCCGGGCGAAGATGCGCGCCAGGCTCTGCTCGAACGTCTCCTCGATCTCGCCGCGCGCCGGTCCGGCGTAGACGCCCGTGAAGCGGCCTCCCTCGCAAAAGCTCGCCAGCGTCGTCGTCAGCACATCGACGGGCAAGTCCGTCAGCTCCTCACGGTTCTCGACGATGGTGACGTTGGACATGTAGCGCCGGCCGCGCCGCAGCGCCTCGCGCTCGTCGCGCTCATGCAGGACCTGGGCGAGCCAGCCTTCCGGCAACAGCGACTCGATAAATGCCGGCAGCTTGCCGGGCGTCGTCTCGCGCACCAGCACCGGGCCGGCGCGCCGTTGCGCCTTCCAGCGCCACTCGAATCCGTCATGCGTCAGCCGCCCGAGCGGCTCGCCGTGCCAGGCGACCAGGAGGTCGAGCGCAGCCTTGTTGACGGGCGCCTTGGCCGTGCCCGGCTGCGCCATCAGGAAGCGCTCGGCCCCCTCCCCCTCGCGATACCATTCATTCTCGCGCGCCAACGCCCAGACGGCGTCCGCTGCCGCCTGGGGCGTGCCATGCTCCTCGACGAGGCGCGCGGCCATCTGGACGCGCATCTCCGCGGTGATCGCGCTGGCGTGTTCGCTGCGCAGTCGAAAGGCTTCCAGAAAGCGCTGGCGCGGCGAGGACGCGTCGATGCGCAACTCGCCAAGATCGTCGCCGATCACCGCCGCCGCGGTCGAAGGATGGTCCGGCGCTTCGTTCTGGACGATCTCCAGCGCGCGCAGCCGCGTGCGCTGGTTGCGCCGACCGCTGAGGAACAACCGCCCGTCCGGCGTGGGCGCGAGCAGGACCGCGCTGGCGGACGACAGATAGGCGTGGGGATAAAGGTAGTGCGCGATCCGGACCGCGTGGCCCAGGATCGCCGCCTCTGCGTCCGCCTCGTGATCGACGTAGACGCCGCGCACGAGCTGGATCAGTTCACCGGCCTGGGCGCGCTGATGGGCGCGTTTGGCGTCGATTGTCTCCCCGACCAAATGGATCGCCATAGGATTTTCTCGCATCTCAGATGCGCGTTAATCCCACCTCTCGTAATGTGATGCAAGAATTATCGCGCATCTGAGATGCGCGATAATCCAGAACAATCAAGCATCGGAGCGCGCCGACGCGGACCGGCGTCGACGCGCTCCAGTACAATTCATGCCGCACAGGCGGCACCAGCCAGTCCTATGCCGACTGGCCTAGCGGGCTCAGAGCGGGTTCGCCGCCGTTCCCGCCGCCGCCCTTGATCCGCCCCACACGGCGGCTTCTCCGACGGTCCCGGCGCTTATGGGTCCCGGTCCCCAGGCCCTATCGTCAAGCCGCGGCCGCAGATTGATCGAGCGACGTCGCCTGAACGATGGCGCGAAAGTTCTCCAGAAACTCAGGATGACGTCCGGCCAGAAAGCCCTCGATCTCGGGCTTGGATAGCAGCCGTTCCAGAAAGCCGGCGGCGACGACCAGCACCAGCATGTCATCGCCGTAGGAGACTTCCAGCTCCTTATAATCCTCGCTGACCGAAGCCATTTCGCGCTCGAGACGGGCCATCTGCTCAGCCGAAAGCCCCGTGGCCTTCTTGAGCTCATCGGGCTTGTGCAAGTCGGCCGGCTTCGACGTCGCCAGCAGCGCCTTGGCGTAGCTCGCTGTGTAGTTGTTCGCGGACACCATCAGTTCTGCGACTTCGAGCTGACGGATCGGCTTCATCTTGCGCAGCTTCTGGAAGGCGTTGTGGCCTACGGGTTTGTCCTTCAGCAGCTCGGCGACATCGGGGCTGATCCCGGCCAGCAGATGACGCCGTTGCCGGATGACCTTCACATCGACATTGAGCGCGCGCGCCAGCTTCTCCTCGGGAACGCCTCGTTCGAGCGCTCGCACGATCATGTAGTGCTCCTGGATCGTCGCGAGCCGGTTCACCCGCTTGTTGTAGGTGAAGGACTCGTCGTCATCGGCGACCACGCAAGACGCTTCGATGGCGCCAAGGAATCGCAGGGCATCCAGACGCATATGGCCGTCCAGTAGCAGATAGCCGCCCCCTTTCTGCCGCGCGATCGACAACGGCTCGATCAAGCCGACTTCAGCCACCGAGGCCGCGATCCGGCGATATTTGACGGTTTCACGCACGCCCGGCGGCAGCGCCTTGGTCGGCAACAGATCAGCGATAGGTAAGGTCAGGATCTTGCGCTCGAAGGCGATTTTGACCGGATCCGACATGCTAGGCCCTACTCGGTCCAATCCGCTCGGCCAGGGCCCGCGGCAAGGTGCTGAGACCTTCGGCCCGCAGCAGCGTGACGAAATGCTCGTCGTCGAGAAGCCTGCGCATTGCATTGGCCACGAACAGCAGCCGGCTGCGCGCCAGCGACGCGCGTTTGATCAGAACCTTCTGCCGCTCGGTCTCTCGCTGATAGGCGCGGATCAGGCTTTCGGAGGTGACCGCCTTGTAAGCGCGCCCAGACCTGCCCCGCTTATGCATTTGCTTGCCGCTGTTGTTGCGCTGCTCGATGATCTGCCGGATCGCCAAGACCTGGTTTCCCGGGATCGATTTTTCCTCATAGGCCTGCGCCAGCGCCTTCTGGACTTCACCGTCCTTGGCTCGCGCGATCTCCATCGCGATCGAATGCGGGATGACGCCGCGCTCCACCGCCGCAATCAGCTTCTCCTCGCCATTGTCGAGCAGGAAACAGATCGCGCTCACATACTCGACCGAGAAGTCGACCTTCGCGGCGATCTCCGGATGCGAGTATCCCCGTGCGCTTAACGCGCCGATGGCGTGGACGAGTTCGAGCGCGCTGTGCTGACGCCGCGCCAGATTCTCGACCAGGCTCATGACGTAGCAATCCTCCTCGGCGGCATCGATGACGATGGCGGGGATTTCGGTCTGGCCAAGCGCGACGAAGGCCTCCAGCCGCCCCTGACCGCAGACCAGGTCGAAGCGGGACTTGCCGGGCCGCTGGCTGACGGTGATGGGCTTCTTCAATCCCAGGTGCGCGATGCTGTTCACTAGCTCCTGGAAGATGCGCTTGTTGCGCACGCGCGGGTTCAACACGGTGATCAGATCAACCGGTATCGATCGAATCTCTCGAGCGGGCGCACTCATGCCGCCATCCTCAGCGGAACGCGCCGCGTCAGGTCGAAGAACGCGTCGAGCGTGTCGAAGCGATAGGCGTCGAGCAGAATCCCGTTCTCAGGCGCTAGCCGCAGGTTGGGGGTGGCGCCCATGTCCAGCCACGGCAGCAGGTAGTAGTCATGGATGGCGACATTATCCTCTGCCATGCGCGCGACGATCGTGATGCTCGGCCGCAGTCCGCTGTCGAAGCGCACCTTCCAGCGCAAGCCGCCCGCCGCGGTGACCTGGCATCGCGAGATCACGATCGAGGCCGAGAACTCCTCGTTGATGTGCAGCAGGTCCGTCAGCGGATCCCGCCGCACCGTTCCGCCGGCCGCTTCTATGTCGGCGGTGACCTGCGCCACGACACCGGGGTGGAGGGTGCGCAGCGTCCGATTGGTTTCGATGTAGCGATAGTCGCGGCATGGCGCGTAACCGACGAGCTGATAGGCGCGCACCAGGCTTCCGAACCGCTGCCGGAAGGTTGAGCTGGAGGGCATATCTTCGATCTCGTCGATCACCAGGCCCGACAGCCACCCCTTCTCGGCCAGGAGTGCCGACAATCGCGCGAGCAGCTCCTCGTCGGTGTATCGCCGGCTGCGCTCCTGGATGATCCGCTGCGCCGCCTCGAAGAAGTCGCGTTCGACGATCGCCTCGAAGGCGCCGTCGGCGCGCACCCACATGTCAGGGCTGTTCACCACCCGCTTGGCCTTCAGCTTGAAGGACGCCCGGTTGTAGACATTGTTGCCGATGTACTTCTCGTTGGTCAGGACCTGATGGACAGTGCCGCGGGTCCAGGGTCTCCCAAGATCCGTGAGGATGCCTTCGGCGTTCAGCGCAGCAGCGATCTCCGTCTCGGTCCGCCGCTGCACGACGAACATGCGGTAGAGCCGGCGCACCACCTCGACCTCTTCCGGCGGGCCGGGTTGAAGCACGACCCGGTCGGTCTGCAGACTCTTCTGTTCGCCGTGATTGAGCACGGCCTTAGGATTGCGGTGCTCGTCGACCAAATAGCGCCGAAGCCCGTAGCCGGCCGCGCCGCCCTGCCGGAAGCCCAAACGGATCAAGCGACACTGGCCGGTGAACACCTTGACCGACAGCTCGCGGCTATATTCGCCCGCCATCGCCCGCTTCATGCTCTTGATGATCGTGGCGCTTAGGCTGCCGTCATTTTCGAACTGCTCGGCGCAGTATTGGACGGCGATTCCCGCTTCACGGCAGATGAACTCGTAATAAGCGCTCTCGTCGGCATCCTGAAAACGGCCCCAGCGGCTCACATCATAGACGAGGATGGCCTTAAAGTCGGTCTTGCCGCTACGGACGTCGGCGATGAGCTGCTGAAGCGACAGCCGTCCGTCCAGGCGAAGACCGCTCTTGCCCGAGTCCTCGTAAGTCTTCACGATCTCGAATCCACGCCGCGCGGCGTACTGGGCGATGATTTCCGCTTGGTTTTCGGTCGAATATTTCTGGTGCTCAGTCGACATTCGCACATATTGCGCCGCTCGCACGGGCGTGCGAGGCGTTGCTTCAGCGCTGATTGCCTCTGATACTTCGATCACACCGGCTGCTCTCGCTGGCCCGAAAAGGACAGGTTCGATCTCCCACCAATTCTATTGGGAGTCAGAACGAATGTCGTTCTCCGAGAAAGACCGAAAACTTCAGTCGAAAGCCGGAAATCCTTTTCCGGTCGATACGGCCCAGCCTCTCGCGCGCGCCGTCGCACTCGCGCTCAAGGCCGAGTTCGGCAGCACGCCCTCGGCGTTGAAGACGGTGGCCCAGCTCACCGCGTCGAATGAGCGGGCGGTCCGAAACTGGTTCGAGGCCAAGAATGGGCCCAGCGGCGAGAACCTGGTGATCCTGATGCGCCATTCCGATCTGGTGCTCCGCACCGTCCTGGGGCTGGCCGATCGTCAGGATCTGGTCGTCGCGGTCGGGCTCGCAAGCTTGCGGCGTCAGTTGGTCGATGCCGTGGCCGCCATCGATGGACTTCCGCCAGCGCCCGAGTAGCAGCCTATGGGCTGACAGACGACCCCGCCGATTTGCACGCCACAACCGCCTGCAACCCTACGCCGGTCCACAAGCTCTTTTCACGCCGGATCTATCGGCTCCATTCGAGGCGACACGTCACCTCGCAGGAGTTAAAGAGCATGTCGACACGGTCCGATGCGTTGAAGAAGCGGATGATCCGCAGGCATGAGCTGCGCCAGATCGTGCCGCTGGCCGACACGTCCATCTACGAGATGGAGCAGCGCGGAGAATTTCCCCGGCGCTTTGCGCTGACGCCGCGCTGTGTGGTCTGGGACCTCGCCGAGGTCGAAGCGTGGCTGACAGAGCGGCTGAGCAAGGCACGGCGACAGAGCGTCGATCGAGCGCCGCACCCGGATGTGCGCAAGCGCAGGACTCGTCCCGTTAAAGCGCAGGATCGGGCGCGAGCATAGCCATCGTGGGCGGGACCAGCACCGGCGCCCGCTTCTGCCCCGCGACCCAGGCATCTACGATGTCGGACCACTCCTGCATCATGTGCCGGCGCTGATGCTCATACTCGGCCTTATTATAGACCCCGCGCGATGAGCGGCCGTCTTCATGGGCCAGGCACTTCTCGATCCAGTCGCTGTTGAAACCCAGCTCGTTGAGAAGGGTCGAGCCGGTTCGGCGCAGATCGTGCACCGTGAAGGGCTCAAGCGGCAGGCCTTCTTTCTGAGCACGCTCCACCACCGCATAGGTCACCCGATTGAAGGTGGCGCGCGACATGGGTGCGTCCGCATCGTAGCGCGATGGGAGCAGGTAGCGTGAATTCCCCGCGCAGGTCTTGAGCGCGATCATGATGTCGATGCACTGCTGAGACAGATAGACATTGTGCGCCTTCGATCGCTTCATTCGCTCCTTGGGGATCGTCCAGACGGCATTTTCAAAATCGACCTCGTCCCAGGTCGCGTCCTGCAGTTCGCTTTTGCGCACCATCGTCAGGAGGAAGAGGCGCATACCGAGCCGGATCGTGGGTAGCGTGGCGACGTGCTCAAGCTGCTTCAGCATCACACGAATCTCGGTCGGTGACAGCGAGCGGTCCTTCGGCACGAAGGTGGCGATCGAGGCTGGGCCGACATCGTCGGCCGGATTGGCGACCTTCTCGCCGTGCAGAATCGCAAATCCGTAAATCTGTTTGAGGATGTCTCGGACGTGGATGGCGGTGGCCGGAGCACCCCGATCGACGATCTTTCCGCAGTGGGCGCGAAGATCATCCGGCGTGATCTCGTGGAGTAAACGGTTCTTCCAGACCGGCAGCAGCTCGCGCTCGAAGATCGAGCGCCGCATGGCTCGCGTACTGTCGGCCATCGGCGCTTTGGTCAGCCACGTTTCTCCGAACTCTCCGAAGCTCTTGGCCTCCTTGAGGCGGCGCTTCTCCCGCTGCTTCTCCTGGGCTGGCGACCGACCTTCAGCGACGGCGCGCTTTGCGTCGATCGTCTTTTCGCGCGCGCGGGCAAGCGAGATCCCGGTCGGGCCGTACTTGCCCAGCGTCAGCGTCTCCCGCCGGCCGTTCAAGCGGTAGTCCAATCGGAACGTCACCGTTCCCGACGTGGAAACATGAACGTACAGCCCGTCCCGGTCGGTGACCTTGTAAGCTTTCTCGCGAGATTTCAGGTTCTTAAGCGCCACATCGGTGAGCATACGGGCTTCCTTCACGACAGAAATACCGTCGGCCCGATTTCGGCATCCCTCCAGACCCTTTGTCTTGCGTTTTCCGCGCGTTAGGCCTGAATAAATACCGTCATGTTAGCCGATGTCCCTGACGGTATCGCCCTCGGCGGCATGGTGCAAGTTTGCCGCATACCGTCGCGCAGACCGTCAGCGCGAGCCGCTGCACCCTGATTGATCTCGATAGATAGCGAGAGATCGCTTTTTTATTTCAGTGGCTTAGGTGCTATCTGGCGAAAGATGCCGATAGGCCCAAAGGGCCCTAAATCATTCCCACTCGATGGTGCCCGGCGGCTTCGACGTCACGTCATAGACGACGCGGTTGACGCCGCGGACTTCGTTGATGATGCGCGTGGCGGTCTTGG
>ERZ778017.1097-NODE-1097-length-29302-cov-876.526174_pt1 | contig 29302 bp, 19 predicted proteins | sample MGYA00375747_ERZ778017 | MGnify/ENA primary metagenome ERZ778017 (study PRJEB29350, sample SAMN05509838) | bioreactor metagenome | biome: bioreactor; material: wastewater | place: South Africa: University of Cape Town | collected 2014-03-17 ...
GACACTATTTTGCAATAGGATGGGGAGGTTGAGTTATTGAGCAAACCCTAATTAAAAAACAAAAAGAATAAGACCACAATTCCCGCAATTAATAAATCTGAATTTTAAATAACTGAGTTTTGTCAAACGATTTAAAGATTTCTAATCCAAATTAGGTGAACTACTCCCAATTCTTTGGACAGATTTGATTGCCGTTTAAGTTATTTTCAGGTGCTTTAAAAAATGATGATTGCCGTTTTTGTTTTCACAAACTTAAGGTTCTTTCCGGCAATCGTGTTTTTTAAAGCGCAAGCCCGCCGGCAGGGCAATCTCTGCACTCTCAGGCTGCCTGTTTTAAATAGTTTTCTTCCGGTGTTTTGTAGTTTAATGATTGGTGCCTCCTTTCACCATTGTAAAATGAAAAATAGTTGTGTAACCCTTTGTAAAGTGACAGCCCGTCATCGTACACATTCAGGTAGATGTGCTCGTATTTTACGGTTCTCCAAAGGCGCTCAATAAAGATGTTATCAATGGCCCTGCCTTTGCCGTCCATGCTGATTCGTATCTCATTTTCTTTCAGTAATTCAATGTATATCTCACTGGTAAACTGGCTGCCCTGGTCGCTGTTCATTATCTCAGGTTTACCATGCAACGAAATGGCATCTTTGACCAATTCTGTACACCATTCTGCTGTCATGGTATTGCTAATGCCCCAGCCTACTACATACCGCGTATGCAGGTCTATAATGGCACATAAGTACATGAAACCATGCTTCATTGGAACATAGGTGATATCAATAGCCCATACCTGATTCTTCCGCTCTGTCTGAAGGCCTTTTAGCAGGTACGGATACTTGTAGGCAGCCGGATCGGTGCGTGTTGTGCGCGGCGTAGGGTACAGCGTTTGCCAACCCTGAAGCTTCATTAGACGCCGCAAGCGTTTACGGTTAATTTGGTAGCCCAGACAAATCAGCAAAACCAATAGACGCTCTACCCCATAAAACGGCGTATCCAGATACTGCTCATCCATCAAACGCATGATAGCAAGGTTTTCGTCACTTTCCCCTACTGGCTTGTAATAAAGCCCACTGCGACTTACATCCAGCAACTCACATTGCTTAACGATACTCAGATCGTCTTCCCGCTCAACCATCATACGACGCTCACTTATAGGTTTCACAGTAACTTTTTTTTAGAAAGTCGTTGGCAAATTTCAGCTCGCCGATCTGCGCATACAATGCCTGTATCAACTGTTCATTATTCTGTATTTCACGACTACTGCCTTTTTCAAAAAGCACCGGTGATTTCTCAAGAAACTCCTTTTTCCAGGTGTTTATCTGGGTGGGATGTAAATCGTATTTTTTTGCGAGCATCTCTATGGTTTGGCGCTCTTTGAGAGCCTCAATACAAACCTTACTCTTGAATTCTGAAGTGAACTTTCTTCTGCTTGTTTTACTCATTTTTTCGGTTTTTTTTATGCCCGTAATTCAGGCACCTTGTTTTACAAATCTCTATCTTAATTGCCTGTCCGAAAAATGGGGAGTATTATATTGTAACAAAAGAGAAAAATAGAAACCGTTATCAGAATGCCGGTAAACATGGGTCCCGCTGTTGTGTAATAAAAATGGCTGACGGAAGATTTCAAATCAGCGCCGGCTTCGTAAACCTGCGACTGGCTGATATCCACAAGCCCGGGGTTGTTGAGGAGATTCAGGTAATTCACAAAAGCGTTCACACCCCAGCAAAGAAAGGGCAAAAGGATTCCCAAAATACCGATGAGCCTTCGCAAGGCATGATAGGAAATAAGATAACTGTCGTTGGCTGTTTTCATGATGGCTGTGTTGAAAAATGAGAATATAAAATTAGTAGTGTTGGTGATGACTGACAGCAATTGGGTTTTGAAAGAATAACCGTGATTTTTATACGCGATAATTTAATAAATGACAGGATAATTTTTTGAAATAATAAAACTGGTTGCCATCCGTGATTGATCAGTCTTTTTTCTCCAGCATAAAAATATCTTCTACATGTTTTCCGAAAACATTCGCAATTTTCAGCGCTAATACCGTGGAAGGTACATACTTCCCCGATTCAATGGCATTGATGGTTTGCCGGCTGACCGAAATCTTTTTTGCCAGTTCCTCCTGCGTCAGGTTACTGATGGCTCTTTCAACTCTTAAATTATTTTTCACGTCCGGCTTTTTTAAAATTTCTATATAAGACATAATTAAATCTCACAATGAAAAATATCAGAATAGTAAAACAATTATAAACCATGACATCAAAAAAAGGTAAACCGTAAATGAACAAAAATGCAAAAAGTAATAAGATATAATTGACAAGTACTGCCCATAACAAGGAAGTCAACCTAAGGTTCGAAATAAATTCATCTTCAACTTTCTCTTTTGAAAATCCGACCAAGAGTGAACCAGTGATGAAAAGGGAACCTGCGATTGTTGCGGAAATATTCGTGGAAATAAAACTGAATATTTTCGTATCCTTAAGTATTTCGATATCCAGAATTGCGAAGGTTCTGGCATTGAGATGAACATTTTCAATTCCGAAAATGATTAAATACAATCCAAAAACAAAAGATGGAATAAGAATTATCCATCCAATCCTCTTCCATTTGTGAGGCAATAACAATTTATTCTGCATAAAATAAAAGTTTTGGTGAATGTAAAGCATTCTTTACATTATATCAAGTATTATTTACATTATGTAGCGAATACTTAACGTTTCATGTCAATCGCACTCGGTTCAAAATACTGCCAATTCTATGAATCGAGGTTTTTAGTGATAGATACCAACTCATTTTGCCTTTGACATAACCTTTCAACTTCAATATTTTATACAATCACATTTTTTAAATACTTTTCCGTGAGAGATCGTTAATTATGCAAAACTTTCTGACCAATCATTATGGTATCCTGATAGGAATTGAAATTGCCTACTTCCTGTTTGTCACGCTGCTGGCAGCTAAAATCATCCTCGATACCCAAACCGTCAGCAAGACACTTGCTTATCTGCTGTTGATCATATTTCTCCCTGTCATCGGTATTTTATTTTATTTCCTTTTTGGAATTAATTATCGCAAAAACAGATTTTTTGAATTTAAAATAAAACTGAATGAAGTAATCTACCAAAGGATAAAAGATAAACTCATTGCTTACCACAAAGAAATAACAAGTGAATTACCCGATGCGGTCAGGCAATCTATCAACACCATCAATTTTCTTTTTAATGCCACACTTTCGGCTATTTCAAAAGAGAATCAGGTTGAACTTTTAATCAACGGAGAAGAAAAATTTCCAAAAGTGCTGGAAGTGATTGCGGCGGCCAAACATCACATTCATCTGGAATACTACATTTATGAAAATGATAGCATTGGAAATCAACTGGCCGGTTTGTTGATAAAAAAGGCAGGCGAAGGTGTTTATGTACGCCTGCTATATGATGATTTCGGAAGCCGGAAAATCGGAAAATCACTGTTGAAAAAATTAAGAAATAATGGAGTTCAGGTGAGCCCTGTCAATAAAATCAGGTTAAAAATATTTGCCAACCGAATGAACTATCGCGATCACCGGAAAATTATCATTGTTGATGGAGAGCACGTTTTTTCGGGCGGAATCAATGTTTCAGACAGATACATTAACCCAAACAAAGCCATCTTCTGGCGGGACACGCATTTGTATGTTCATGGAAATGCCGCCATGTATTTTCAATATTTATTCCTGACCAACTGGGTCTTTGCCACAGAAAAACCCATTGACAATCTTCAGGATTTTTTACATGAATTGCCGGGAATAGCCGGAAACAAATACGTGCAGGTGGCAGCCAGCGGTCCCGATGTGAGACCATCCATTATGCTTGCTACAATCTCTGCTATCTATGAAGCAAAAAAACGGGTTTACATTACCACTCCCTATTTCATTCCTGTTGAATCTGTTTTGAATGCAATCAAATCTCAGGCGTTGGCCGGGATAGATGTGCGGTTGCTGGTTCCCAAACACGGCGATTCGGCACTGGTTAACGCGGCCGCCTATTCGTATTATGCCAACTTGCTGAGAAATAATGTCCGGATATTCTTTTATGAAAAAGGATTTCTTCACGCCAAAACTATTTTAATAGATGATTATTTCAGCAGCATTGGTACAGCCAATATGGATGTACGCAGCCAGGAACTCAATTTTGAAGTGAATACCCATATTTACGACAAAGAAATTAATTCAAAACTATATGAAGTATTTCTCAACGATATAAAAGACAGTACCGAAATCAAACTGGAAGAATGGAAAAACAGGCCTGTTCTAAAAGTCTTTTTTGAACACCTTGCGAGATTGTTTTCGCCACTGCTGTAATTATATTCAAACTTTAAATCGAAAGCAGAGTTAACGTTTGATGTCCGGGAATGGCAGATATACAGTAGATAAATTCTATCTTAAAATTAATCATTCACTTCCCAAAATTCTCAATTTTCAACACAAAGGCATAAGGCGCTTTCATTGTATTCAAATCAAAATCCGGAAGTGACACTTCTACATCTTTTCCTCTTTGCCTCCAGGAAACATTTTCTTTAGTTGACAGAAAATTGATCTTAGTTCCGCGGGGAAGTGCAATTTCCTTTAAAACTAATTTCTTATCTGAAGGATATTTCGGAAAGATAGCGTACAAGGTATTCGTCGCAGGATTGTAAGTAAAAAAGACCTCTTTCACAGCATATCCCGGATCCGGATCAAGGGTAATTTTCCGAATAAAATTATTATCCTCTTTTTTAGGTTTGTAATCTTTTCGGCCGGCACTCCATTGCGCGGAGGTCTTCCATTCAACTGTGTTATAAATCGCTTCCGAATTGATTTTCATCCAATCACCAATCTGCATCAATCGTTCCTGCATGATGGGGGGAATTTTTCCGTGAGCATCAGGGCCAATATCCAGAAGAAAATTTCCTCCCCGGTTGACAATATCCACCAATTCCAGAACGAGTGATTGTGCTGTCGCATAATCCCACGCATCTTCATTGCGGTTGTAACCATAACTCCAGCCCATGCCCCGGCTTTCCTCCCATGCATGATTCTTAAAATCCAGATCGGGTTGATATTCCGGTGTATAAACCTGTCCGTGATGAAAACGCACATCACTCCCCCACCTGTCATATGTGACCACTGTATTTTTCACCGGACTCTCATTGTAGAGCCACGCCAGAAATTGTTGCGCTTTCCAGGTTGTATCGGGTGCATCCCATCCGCCATCTGTCCAGAAAACATCCGGCTTATATTCATTAACTAATTCTTTCATTTGTGGCCAAACATGCTTTGACACATAAAGATTCCTGTCCGTCAGCCACAATGGATTGAACCATTCGAACAACGAATAATACAATACGGGATGGACAGATGTTTTTCGAATGGCTTTAAAAAGTTCACCCACCAAATCTTTGTGAGGGCCTGTGGATACTGAATTCCACGCGAATCCCCAATCGCGGTCAGCTTCCTTACTCGGCCACAAACAAAATCCGTCGTGATGTTTGGAAGTAAGCACCACATACTTTGCGCCGGACTCTTCAATGAGCTTTGCCCATTCATCGGGATTGAATAAATCTGCATGAAAATCACGGGCAAGTGTGTAATAACTTTTGCCGTCAAAATTGGTTTGTTGAAATCGGATCCTCGCGGAATCTCCATTTCTCAATCCGTTTTCGTACCACTCGGCATAGTCTCCTTTTTTTGAAAAAGCCGGAACAGAATACACTCCCCAATGAATAAAGATCCCGAATTTTCCATTCCTCCACCATGCAGGAACAGGCCTGCTGTCAAGAGATTCCCAATCGGGTTTATATTGTGCTGAAGAATATTCAGAAGGTAAAATAAATACAATAAGAAGTAAGACCACCAATAATTTTCTGATTTTCAAATAAGAATATTTTAATCGCATTACACAAAAAAACGAAATTCGGAGAATATTGAACAAAATGTCCAACACCCCTTATTTACGAAATCCGTATTTCAGTTCCATCTTTCAACCGGTATCCATCAAAATGAATATTTTCAGGTTCAATATTTATAAAACTACGTCCAGCGAAAGACCTTTACAAAACGATTCATTTGAATTAAAGTCTTAACCTTGACCTGATTGTATTCCAAACGGGAACGATGTCCGGAGTAAGTTTAAAATAAATCACCGGTACTCCAAACAAAATAATAAACGCAATACTCCGTGCAAATATCCCCTGGAAACCGTGTACATTCCGGAAACCGAAATAACAGATTGCATATCCGGCAAGCGCCAACAGGATTGCATACACTGTTTTCAAATTGAAAGGTTGCATCCCATATTTAAAATAGAGAAAAAGTATTCTGATAAGGTTATATATGGTGAGAGATATCAAATTGGAATAACCGGCTCCGACAATTCCAAAATGCTTAACGAGAATATAATTCAATGGCACAATCAGCGCAAGAAGAATCATACCGCTTACAAACTCAAACCTCCAGTAAACGGAGGTCCCGATGATTTGTGAATTCACTCCTGTGCCCAGGTCAACCACTCTTGCCAATCCCAAATAAAAAAACACCCAAAGGGAATCCAGATAAGCCGGTTTTAATTTAAACGAAACAACAATGTCCGTATAGCTCAGCCAGATCAAAAAGAAAATTGCAAGAGAAGCAATCAGTAAATTAATTACCGACCGCTGATAGATGGTATTGATTTTATCAAAATCCTTGTCCTTCCATGCCTTCGACAACACCGGAATAGCAGCAGCAATAGCTCCCCGTTGCGGCGCCTGCACAAGGCCACTGACAACACTTCCCAAAGCAAATACACCAGCCGGGCCCGTACCCAGAAGTGACATGATAATGATCGTGTCAATGAATTGTGCAATCATATAGACAGTGCCACCGGCATAAACCAAAACTGCCATCGATACCATCTTTTTATAAAATTTTTTGGTGACCCGGCTGATTTTGAATACCAGGTGAAACTCTCCTTTCCTGATCAGGAATACCAATAAAACCAAAGCCGTAAAGAGATAGGTAAACGAATACAATTTGATGAATGCATCAAAACTGTGGATGAACCTGAAACTCAAAACAAAAATCAGAATGAGCGTAAGTAATTTAAAAAATATTTCTCTCAGAAAAGTCGTAAAAATCGATTGCCGGATATTCCATCCGAAAATTTCAAATAAGGAAAACAAAAGAATTCCAAATCCGAAAGGGAATGTCCAGACAAAGTATTTTAAAAATAAAGGTGAGTTGCCTCCGAATTTTCTTACCACCAAATCCTTAAAAACAAATCCGGCCAAAATCACAAAGAGAAATCCGATCAGGCAAATGACGAGTGTCCATGTCATCAGATCATTTTTTTTCTTCGGCAGGTTGTCATTATAATAAGGATAGAATTTGTAAACGACGGCCACCATTCCCATATTGGCAAAGGCATACATCAGGTTTCCGACAGCAATGAAAATGCCGGTCATAGCATATTCCGAAGTTGAAAAAGGAGAACCCTGACGGGTAAATAAAAATGTGTTTACAAAGCCGGTGACAAAGCCTCCATACACGAGGATGGTATTGATGATACTTTGTTTCCTTATTTGCGACATACGGGTTTGCGTGAATAAGCAGAAATCATGTTACTGTTTATGCATGCGCAAAACTGTCATAATTTTTTTATAAAAAAAACTTTTACCCGTGAAATAATTAAATCAAATCCATCTTTACAACAAATGGAGAGGTTGGTTTTATTTCACAAGAACACCTACAAACTATATAAAAACGTAACTACATTTATAAAAAACAAAAGAGAAACGGCATGGCAATGAGAAAAGTAACTGTAAGTTTATTTTTATTAATTACCCTTGTTTTTATTTCAATTCAATCGTTTTCCCAAAATCCCGGCTACGACTATAATAGCCATTGGGAAAAAGCAGATTCATCTGTCAAAAAAGGGCTGACCACCACAGCTTACAATCTTATCAATCAGGTTTACAAGGAAGCTAAAAAAGAAAACAATCAACCTCAGATAATCAAAAGCCTTTTGTACAAGAATGTTCTCGCCGGTCAATTTCTCGAGAACAGCCTGGAAAAAATGATCGATACTTTTTCAACAGAAATGCAATCATCTTCCGGAGTTGAAAAGTCCATTCTGCAAAGCATTACTGCACAAATGTATCAGCGTTATTTTAACGTGAACCGTTATAAAATTTACCGCATTACCCAAACGGAAAATTTTCAAAAGAAAGACATAGCTACCTGGAGTACGCAGGATTTTTACGAAAAGATTTCCGGATTGTACCTGGCCAGTATTTCTGATCCGGAGCTGAAAGGAATTTCGCTGAAACCGTTTGAAGCCATAATTGACACAGGCAATGCAGGCTACCTGCGCCCGACTCTCTTCGATCTGCTGGCTCACAGAGCGCTCGATTATTTTAAAAATACGGGAAACACCGGCTTTGTCACTTCCTCTGATTTTGAAATCGACGATCCCATTGCACTTTCAGATTATAAAACTTTTGCAGCCGCTTCGTTCACCTACCGGGATTCGTTATCTGCGTTACTGAATGCCATTTATATTTTTCAGAAACTGATACGATTTCACGCCAATGACATCAACCCCCTAATCGATGTGGATATAGAAAGAATTCAATTCATTTTTCAAAATGGGGTTTTCGCAAACAAAGATTCACTTTATGAATCTGCCCTGAAAAAAGTTTACACCACTTTTCAAAATGACGAAGCGGCTCATGCCGGTTATTTGCTCGGGCAGTTTCTATATCAACAGGGAAAAGAGACAGACCGCAGTAAACTTATAAAGGAAGCCGTCTGGTGGCTGAAGGATGTGGTTATACAACATTCCAGATCGAGATCGGCTATTGAATCCAAAAATCTGTTGGCTGAAATTAATTCACCGGGATTGTCACTCAAAACAGCAAAGGTGAATATTCCGGATAAGCCATTTCTCACATTTGTTTCTTTCCGGAATACAAATCAGATTTCTCTTCGTCTTGTAAAAATTACAAAACAACAAAATGAAGAAATCTATGAAGAAGCCACTCAGCAAAAGAGATTTCAGAAAATATTGTCCCTTCCCGTTTTTAAATCCTGGAACCAGGACCTTCCTCTAATGACAGACTATTTATCACACAGTGTGGAAATAAAAACCGATGCATTGCCGGTGGGAGAATACTTGCTGATCGCAAGCAAAAAAAAGGATTTTTCTCTTGACAGTAATGTCCTGGCAGCTCAGCACTTTTATGTTTCGAACATCAGTTACATTCAAAAAGGGACAAATTATTTTGTATTGAATCGCACATCAGGCGATCCATTGCAAAATGCGAAAGTTGAAATATGGGAAAGTGTGTATAATCCTCAACAGAGGAAAAGCATCATCAAAAAATCGAGGGTGATTTTTACTGATAAAAACGGATTTTTCAGTATTGAAAACACGGACAGCCTGAAAGGAAGTGTGACACTCAATATCAGCACAAAAAAAGATTATCTTTTCATGGATAATCAACAAGGGCTTTATGTTTACAATCCTTTTGAAAAGAACTTTGATTACGATGATCAGAAAGAATATGACGAAGACAATGCCCGGCTTTTTTTCTTTACCGACCGCAGTATTTACCGCCCCGGGCAAACCGTTTACTTTAAAGGAATTGGTGTAACAAAAAATTACCGGACACTCAAAAATCAACTTCTGAAAACAGGCGAGCCGGTTAAAATTTATCTGAATAATGCGAATGGAGAAAGCATAGATTCACTAAGTTTATCGTTGAATGACTATGGTTCGCTCAATGGAAAATTCAAACTGCCTCTAACCCAGTTGACCGGTGAATTCAGCATTGAAGCAGAGGACTACGACAGATCTGAAATTGAATTCAGTGTGGAAGAGTACAAACGACCGAAATTTTTCGCAGGATTTGAAAAGACAAAAGGAACTTACAAAGTAAATGATACCATCACAGTTACAGGAAATGCTATGGCTTATTCCGGTAATCCGGTGGATGGCGCTTCTGTCACCTATGCTGTCAGACGTATCGCGCGTTTCCCTTATCCGTGGCGTTTCTGGAGAAAAGGAATTCCCCGCATTCAACCGGTAGAAATAACGCACGGTGAAACCACAACTGATGAAAAGGGAAATTTCACGGTTACATTCCCGGCCATTCCTGATAAAAGCCTGAATCCTGAAACCGATCCCATTTTCAATTATGAAATATCAGCAGATATAACCGATATTAACGGAGAAACCCACAGCACTGAAACTGACCTTTTCGCCGGGTACAAAAGTCTTGACCTCCAAATTCAAATAAACAATAAACAAACTTTTTTTAAAGACAGTTTGAAGCAGATCAGTATCACTTCGAAAAATCTTTCCGGTGAACCTGTGTCTGGTGTTGCTGAAACAAATATTTACAAATTAAAATCACCCGATAGATTTTTACGTGAAAGATTGTGGGAAGAACCGGATACCACTGTGATGACGGAAAAAGAATTTCATTCATTTTTCCCCAATGATCCTTACAGAGATGAGGACAGGATTGAATCCCGGACATTGGGCCAAAGAGTTATTACGCAAATAGATTCCATCAACGGATCATTCACTTTTCATTTGGATAAACCTCTGGAACCCGGTTGGTATTTGATAGAAACCACATCAGAAGATCCCAATCAAAATGGAGTAAAAGACAAAAGATATTTTCAAATCGTGGATCCCTTTTCAAAAAAAATATCATCGTCCGGTAACTTCGCAATGTTATCGCAAAGCAGGAATTATGAACCTGGTGAGGCTGCAAAAATATTCAGCGGATTCACCGGTAGAATTCACCTCATCGAAGAAATGGAAAAGAATGGAGATAGTTCCGTCATCTCTACCCGCCGTTACTTCGACCTGAAAAATAAACCACAACAATTCTCTTATCCCATTGATGAAAGCGACAGAGGCGGATTCAGGGTAAATCAGTTTTATGTAAAAGACAACAGGTTTTATTCTTTCACGAATTATGTAGTTGTGCCCTGGAATAATAAAATGCTTGAAGTTTCTTTTGATACCTACCGGGAAAAAACTTTGCCCGGCAGTAAAGAAACATGGAAGCTGACCATCAAAGAAAAAGAAGGCAACAAAGTTTCTGCCGAGATGCTTGCGAGTATGTACGATGCATCATTAGATCAGTTGAAACCCCATTCCTGGCAGCCTTTGAACATCTGGCCTTATTTTTCTTCATTCAACAATTGGTCAGGAAACCAGAATTTTGTTTCACAGGGATCCCTCAATTTATTTTTCAATCCGCACATCATCGCCGTTCCGGAAAAAAATTATGATGCAATCAAATACCTGGCAAACATCAGCAACCCATCTGTTTATAATATGCTATATGGTGCGAGAGCTGCGAACAGCGAAGATATGCAGGACGTGACAGTAACGGCGCTCGGTTATACCAGTGAAAAAAGAGAATTGACCGGAGCGGTCATGGGAATACAGGTGACACCGGTTGCAGATTCTGCCATTGCACAACCAGGCGATAAAAACCTGTCAAAACAAAATCAACTTGCCGAAACGCCATTGAGAACCAATTTTAATGAAACTGCATTTTTCTATCCTGATCTCCACACCGATGCTGACGGCAATATTTCATTTTCCTTCACCATGCCGGATGCATTGACCAAATGGAGACTGATGGCATTTGCTCATACAAAAAATCTGGCTTCGGGCTATGCAGAAAAATCTGTCATCACACAAAAAGATTTGATGGTAATTCCCAACGCACCCAGATTCCTGAGAGACGGTGACAAAATAAAATTCAGCGCCAAGGTGGTCAACACAACCAATGAAGCACTAACGGGAACGGTTAATTTTCATTTGTTGAGTGCATTGGATATGAATCCGGTGGATGCATTATTTCAAAATAAAGATTCTGTAAAAACCTTTACTGTAGCGCCTCAGCAAAGCACCATGGTGTTTTTTGATTTGGAAATTCCCGCAAACTATAATGATGTAGTGGCTTACAGGATCATTGCCAGATCGGGAGAAAACAGCGATGGAGAAGAGGCTTTCATTCCGGTGGTTACCAACAGGACACTTGTTACAGAAAGCCTTCCCTTATTTATGAAAGGAAATGGTTCCAAAAATTTCTCTTTTGAAAAATTATTACATAACGGCAAAAGCAAAACCCTGACCAATTACGATATCACTGTTGAATATACAGCAAATCCGGTGTGGTATGCGGTGCAGGCTCTCCCTTTTTTAAACAACTATCCCTATTTATGTACTGAACAGGTTTTCAACAAATATTTTGCCAATGCTTTGGCTATGCACATCGCCAATACTTCACCTCAGCTAAAATCCATTTTTGGAAAATGGAAAGAAGATACCACCGCATTGCAAAGCAACCTTCAGAAAAATGAAGAATTAAAATCCGTCCTTCTTCAGGAAACACCCTGGCTGATGCAGGCAAAAAGTGAACAGGAACAAAAAAGAAATATTGCATTGTTATTTGATTCAACAAAAATGAACCATCAACTGGACGCTGCTTTGCAAATCGTAAAAAACAGGCAACTATCCAATGGCGGATTTTCATGGTTTGAAAACGGGCCAGACGACAGGTTTATCACACAATACATTCTTTCGGATTTGGGGCACCTGAAAAAGCTGAACGGCTGGCCGGCCAAAGATGCCGCTCTTCTTGAATCAATAAGCAGCAAAGCTGTACAGTATATGGATGCACGGGCAACGGAAGATTATCACATTCTCAAAAAATTCAAACTTTCAAAAAAGGGAGTTCTTTATCCCTCGCCGATGAATATTTATTATCTCTATAGCAGAAGTTTTTTCCCCGAAATGAAAAAAGATGTTCAGGCAGATTCTGCTTTCAATTATTTTTTTTCTTTTGCAAGGAAAAACTGGTTGGCTCAAAGAGCTTACATACAGGGAATGATCGCGCTGGTAATGTTCAGAAACGGAGATGTGCAAACTGCAAAAGACATTGTCCGATCGTTGAAAGAAAGAGCTATTGTAAATGATCAGCTTGGCATGTACTGGAAAGAATGGAACAATCGCGGATTCCTATGGTATCAGGCGCCCGTAGAATCGCAGGCATTGATGATTGAGGTTTTCAGTGAGATCACAAAGGATGAAAATTCTATTTCTGAAATGAAAACCTGGCTACTCAGAAATAAACAAACCAATCAATGGCCATCCACCAAAGCCACAGCGGAGGCCGTGTATGCATTGCTGCTACAGGGAAAAAATATTTTACAGGAAAATAAAAATATAAAAATCAAATTGGGGGAAACGCCTTTCGACAGCCGGGAAGAAAACCAGGAAGCGGGAACAGGATATTTTAAAGAAAGGATCGACCAGGAAAAAGTAAATCCCGAAATGGGGAAAATTTCTGTCACTGTTTCATCCGAAAACACAGCCACATCATCCACACCATCGTGGGGAGCCGTGTACTGGCAGTATTTTGAAGACCTTGATAAAATAACGTCTGCTGAAACACCATTGAAACTTGCAAAGAAATTGTTTATCGAAAAAAATACAGACAGAGGCCCTGTATTGTTTCCGGTCAATGAAGGAGATACACTTCATGTGGGAGATAAAATAAAAGTGAGAATCGAACTGAGATCAGACCGCGATATGGAATATGTACACATGAAAGACATGCGCGCCAGTTGTATGGAGCCGGCGAATGTGCTCAGTGGTTACAAGTGGCAGGGAGGATTGGGATATTATGAAAGTACTTTAGACGTCAGCACCAATTTCTTTTTTGACCGTCTGCCGAAAGGAACTTACGTTTTTGAATATCCGATGTTTGTAACGCACTCCGGAAATTTCAGCAATGGCATTACAACGATCCAATGTATGTATGCCCCTGAATTTGCAGCACACAGTGAAGGGGTAAGAGTGGTGGTGAAGTGAGGAATAAATAATTATCAGGAAGCAACTTTTTTCTTCCTTAATAACCTCTCTTCCTATCGACTACATCCACTAAGGGTTCTCCCTTCTTCATGGCATAATAATTCTGCAATACTTTCCTGAAAGCCACATCAGGGTGGGTATTGCCGGCATTGTGCGGAGAAATCAATATTTTTTTATTTGTCCAGAAGGGATGCTCCGGCGGAAGCGGTTCTTCACGAAAAACATCCAGCGCCGCACCGGACAATTGCCCGTTATCCAAAGCATCAATCAAATCTTTATCCACCACATGCCCGCCTCTGGCTACATTGATCAGAAATGCACCTTTTGGTAATTGGTTAAATGTCTTTTTATTGAGTATCCCTTCAGTAGCATCTGTAAGTGGAAGGATACAAACAAGAATTTGCGCTGTGGTCAGAAACGCATTCTTCTGATCATCGCCGTAAAACGTCCTGATATTATCAATTTGTTTGGGAGTCCTCGACCATCCGGTAACTTTAAAATCATTTTTCAAAAATAATTCGCCAATCACTTTACCGATTGCACCGATTCCCATAATGCCTGCTGTGGTATCCTGTGGACGTTGAAATGGATGATGTCTCCAGATTTTTTCTTTCTGCTGATGAAAAAATTCAGGTATCCTCCTCATGTGGCCTAATGCGAGCGCAAGTACAAAATCTGCGATGTCCCGTTGATGCATCGGTTGTACAATCTTTGTGACTATTACATTTTCAGGAAGACCGGTTCCTGTCAGAATGGTTCGCACACCTGCTCCCATTGACGCCACCACTTTCAAATTCGGGTACAAGCTAAAAACTCCCTGAGGCGGGTTGAATGCCATTAAAAATTCAACATCGTTGCGATTGGTGTCATCCGGATACAACTGCACTTCAAAATCCGGAACTTGTTTTCTGATCGAATCTGTCCATGCCTTTGCAAACCTCTCATTCGGACAAATGATCGTAATCTTATCTTTCATAATGAGGTATCTCCTGCAAATTTAGTACCCGTACGAAACGGGACCTTCAAAAGTGTGTTCCACACCAGAGGATAAATTGCAAAACAGATTAAAATATTTATTAAGGTATTCTTGCAAACACCATTTACTTCCCCGTTTTAATAAACCAACACGATTTTTATAACCGGTTATTTCATCGCGTAAAACATTCCGTCCAATGATTCTCAAAATTGGTAATCAGAAATAGAAAGTTAGGCCTGTCAATCCTTTCCCCTTTTCATCTCGGATCGAATTATTACTTTTGCCGTCCAAAAAACAGAATTCATGGGAAGAATTTTTGAAGTAAGAAAGGCTACGATGTTTGCCCGCTGGGACCGGATGGCCAAGCAATTCACACGCATTGGAAAGGAAATTGACATTGCTGTAAAACAAGGTGGTTCTGATCCGGAAAACAATGCCATTCTCAGGCGTGTAATCCAAAACGCCAAGGCCGTCAACATGCCCAAAGACCGCATTGAAGCAGCCATCAAACGTGCCATGGGAAAAGACAAAACAAGCTACCATGAAGAACTGTATGAAGGCTTTGCCCCACACGGAGTGGCGCTTCTGATTGACGCAGCCACCGACAATGCAAACAGGACCGTTGCCAATGTGAGAATGCATTTCAGTAAGAATGGCGGATCACTCGGCGCCCCCGGAAGTGTTTCCTTCATGTTTAAACACATGGGTGAATTCAAGATTAAAAATTCAGGCCAGGATCAGGAAGAACTCGAACTCGACCTCATTGATTCCGGGCTTCAGGAAATCGGCGAAGACAGCGACAACAATATCATTATCCGTACATCTTTCACTGACTTCGGAAATATGAGCAAGGCGCTTGAAGACCGGAAAATAGAAGTTGTAAGTTCAGAACCTACGTGGATTCCCGAAACGACTGTTGAACTTTCTGAAGATCAGGCAACCGATGTTTTGAGATTGGTCGATCACCTCGAACAGGATGATGATGTACAAAAGGTGTATCATAATCTGAAATAATTCCGGAAAAGAAGAATCAAAATTCAGGATCTGTACCAAAGCAACGCTGTAAATTCAAATTATCGTAAAAAAGGATCTTCCTAAACTCATCGATCAGGAACATAACGGATAATTACTTTGTTTTTGAAATGGATCATTATTTCATGTGAGCCAAATTCAAAAGCGGACAGAAAGTGTATCATAACCGTACACCATTAATTAAAGATAAATTGTAATTTTCTGAATATCATACAGGTTTCGAATTGGAACAACATTCGCAACTCTTTTATGTGTTCGGTCTCATCAGGATTAAAAGCAGTATTAAATGTTCAGAAATTACTTTAAAACAGCAATAAGAAATTTTATCAGGAACAAACTATTCACCACCATCAATATCACAGGCCTCACAGTTGGTTTTGCAGCCTGCCTGTTGATTGGTATTTTCATAACCGATGAATTTAGTTTTGACAATTTTCAAAAGAATGGAGACCGCCTCGCACGCATCACAATGGAATACCAAATGTCTGGCACGGTGGATTCTACGGCAGTAACCGGCACCAGGCCCGGGCCGCAATTTGCAAGAACTTTCCCTGAAATTGAATCATTCACACGGACAAGCCTCGAACATCGTATTCTGAAAACCGGAGACCAATTATTTGATGAGCCGGAATTTTTATATGCGGATCCCCCATTCTTCAAAATGTTTTCCTTTCACATTACAAAAGGAGATTTCAAAACTCCGCTAAGTGCACCGAATTCAGTAGTTCTCACTGAATCGATGGCAAAAAAATATTTTGGAAACAACAATCCAATTGGCCAGGTAATCACCTCCGGCAAAAATGAATTAACGGTAACTGCCATCTGCGAAAATGTCCCTGAAAACAGCCAGATCCAATTTGATTTTGTTTCTCCCTTTCTCAGTAAAGGATCTTTTGTAAATAATGAAGTTTGGTTCAATGCCAACTGGATCACTTATTTATTGCTAAAAAATAAAAATGATTTCGCCCCTCTGCAGAATAAAATTGATGCATACATGCGTACCCCGGAAGTAAGAAAAGAGGCTGGCGTTGAGGGAAGTGATTATCTAAAGTTTCACATTCAACCATTCATGGATGTGCATCTCTATTCGGGGCTTACAGGCTTCAAACCCAACGGAAGCATGGGTTTTATCTATATGCTTTCCGTGATTGCACTGCTGATTCTGATTATTGCTTTTGCCAATTATACCAATCTGACAATTTCACAAAGTGCATCGCGATCGGGTGAAATCGGGATGCGCAAAGTGATGGGAGCTTCCGGAAAACAAATCTTTTTTCAGTTTATCAGCGAGTCTGCATTTATCACCTTCCTATCCCTGGTTCTTGCATTTATCCTGTCAATTTTACTTCTTCCTTTATTTAATCAATTAACCGGAAAATCGTTAAGCACCTCTTCACTTTTTTCAGTGTCAATTCTTTCATCAGCATTCGCCCTCGCAATTTTATTTTCTTTAATCGCGGGTTTGTATCCGGCATTGGTTCTATCAGGAAAGAAAACCATTTCAATACTCAAGAAAGGATTCACATTCACCGGCGGAAATCCAATATTAAGAAAGGGATTGATTATCGCACAATTTGCAATCTCTGTCTTCCTGATCATTTACACAGTTATCATTCTCCAGCAAATGAATTATCTGGAGACAAGAAATCCGGGATATAACAGAGAAAATGTGATTTCGTTACCCATTGGTCAAAGCATGAAAAAAAACCTGGACCTCCTGGAAGATGCATTCAGACAGGTGCCGGGAGTGCAATCTGTTTCGACGGCTTACGAAACACCTGAAGATATTCAATGGGGCGATGGGGCTACTATGACAGATGAAAAAGGTCAGCATGCTGTTTCTGTAAACGCGCAACCAGTCGGCTTAAATTATCTCTCGACGTTAAAGATGAAGTTGGTTGCCGGAAGAGGATTCCTTCAATCTGATTTCGCGGGCATGGATACATCAGATAATTTTAAAAATTACCGCCAGGCCTTTATCATCAATGAAACCCTCGCATCCAAACTCGGATTAACTCCTGAAAATGCGGTCGGTAAAATATTAAATAAAGGTGTTTCCGGACCAGTTGTCGGAGTCGTGAAAGATTTTAATTACCAAAGTCTGCATCAAACCATCGGCCCAATACTTCTGTTTCTAAATAAAGATATGGCCGGGGTATTTCTGATGCGGATCAATGGCGCAAATTCTGCAAACACGCTTGCCGCCCTTGAACAAACATGGAAGGAAAGAATACCCGACCGTCCGTTTACTTACAATTTTCTGGATCAGGATTACCAGCATTTATATCAGGCCGAAACGAGGTCATCTGTATTTCTAACAGTTGCAGCCGCCCTTGGAATTTTCCTGGCATGTCTGGGATTGTTTGGGCTTGCGGCATACACAGTAACCAAACGAAAAAAAGAAATCAGTATCCGAAAAGTTCTTGGAGCCAACACGGGAAGTATTGTTCTCACTTTGTCAAAAGGGTTTATGCAATTAATAATAGTTGCCATAATTGTAGCTTTCCCGGTGGCATGGATTTTTGGAAACAAGTGGCTGACGGGATTCGCTTACAGAATAAATATTTCAATCTGGGTTTTCGTTCTGGTTGCATTGGTAACCTTTCTTATCGCTTTTGCTACGACAAGCATTCAGGCCGCTTTTGCATCAAGAGCCAACCCATCGGAAACATTAAAGACCGAATGAGCCGGCAGGAGGATGGTGACCTGTAAAGTATCAGTTTCCTCTTCTATCAGGATCAGACTCTTAAAGATCCGCGAAATCCCCTGGCAGTATAATAAGATTCTGCTCCGTTGTGATAAATAAACACTCGTCCGAAACGGTTATCACCAAAGATCGCTCCGCCCAATTCCCTGACATTTCCGGGTGTATAAAGCCAGCTTGAAGTTTTCAGGTCAAAACCTCCGGTCTTTTGCAATTCAAAATATTCCTTTTCCGTCAGGATATTGATTCCCATTTCGCACGCCATTTCAAATGCGCTATTTTTCGGTTTGTTTTCTTTTCTTGATTTAAGGGCTTCGCTATCGTAACACAGGCTGCGCCTGCCTTTTGGGCTTTCAATACTGAAATCAAAAAAAATATATTCACCTGATTTTGTGTCGTACCCAAATACATCTGGTTCTCCTCCGGTTTCCTCCATTCTGTTAAGCGACCACATTTTTTCAGGAAGTGATTTCAATTTTTCCTCCACATCATTCCAATTTATATAATCGTGCCTGTTCATGTTTTCTTCAAAACGAATTTTCAAAATATTGAGAAGGTTGTTTGTCATTGATGCTGGCAACAATTTGTCTGATGAAGAATTTTTTTTCAATGCCATTTTGATTACGTTTTCCAGGGTGATAAAACTAAGAAGAAATATAAGTTAATAGTTACTGAACCGCCTTTCCAAATATTCTTAAAACATTTCAACGCGGCAAAATAAAGTTTATACTTGTAAGTCCACCAAAGTGCATATCTCCAATTACCATTTTTCGCAACAACTTACCACAATAATAAGTTTCCATTTATCATCCGAAGAAATTGACCTATATTATCGTCTCATAAACAATCTTACTTAAAAAATAAATCTGAATTATGAGAATCCTGAAACCGCTATTCGCGATTCCTTTGCTCTTCATTACTTTTCAATTTCATGCCACGGCACAAATCGTCCCCACGCCGAAAGAACACTTCGGATTCAATATCGGCGATGATTACATGCTGGCCAATTACACGCAGGCTGAAGCCTATTACAAAAAAGTGGCTGCAGCTTCCGACCGCATTAAACTGCAGCAGATCGGCAAAACCGAAGAGGGAAGAAATCAATACATCATCATCGTTTCCTCACCTGAAAATATTAAGCATCTTTCAAAATATCAATCCATTTCCCAACGCCTTGCAAGAGGAGAAAACCTCACTGATGCAGATGCAAAAAAACTCGCTGGAGAAGGAAAATCAGTTGTCTGGATCGATGGCGGACTGCATGCAACCGAAACCGTCGGGAGCCACCAGTTAATTGAAACACTTTACCAGCTTACAAGCCGCAATGACGAAGAGACAAAAAGGATACTGGATAATGATATCATATTGCTGGCACAGGTAAACCCGGATGGGCAGGAGCTTGTAGCCAACTGGTATATGAAAGATAAAGATGTAACCAAAAGAAAAATGGACATCCCACGGTTGTACGAAAAATATATCGGGCACGATAACAACCGCGATTTCTACATGAACAACATGAGCGAGAGTAAGAATATTTCGCGCGTGTTGTACATCGATTGGATGCCGCAGATTCTCTACAATCATCATCAGAGCGGGCCTGCAGGATCCGTACTGGCAGGGCCTCCCTACCGCGATCCGTTCAATTACGTATATGACCCACTGTTAGTAACCGGAATTGATGCAATGGGCGCTGCGATGATCAACAGATTGAATTCGGAAAACAAACCGGGGTTCACACGTTTGTCAGGCTCTGTTTTTTCAACATGGTGGAATGGCGGGCTGCGAACCACCGCTTATTATCATAACATTATCGGGTTACTTACTGAAATTATCGGCAGCCCTACTCCATCTGAAATTCCCCTTGTTCCCGATCGCCTGGTTCCCAACAGCGCCACTCCAAATCCTGTAACACCACAGTCCTGGCACTTCCGAAATTCCATTGATTATTCTGTTTCCCTCAACTATGCCATTCTCGATTATGCGAGCCGATATAAAGAAGAATTGCTTTACAATATGTATCGCATGGCCAAAAACAGCATTGACAAAGGAAGTCAGGATTACTGGACACTGCGGCCGGCTTACGTGGATTCGGTGAAAGAATTAATTACCAAACATGCCAGAAAAAATAATGCAGGAAATAGCAGGTTCCAATTGCTTTCGCCGGCTTATTTCGATTCAGTCTTTAAAGATCCTTCCAAAAGAGATCCGAGAGGTTTCATTATTCCTTCAAGCCAAAAAGATTTTTATTCAGCCACCCGTTTTGTCAACGCGCTGATCGAATCGGGTATCAGGGTTGAAAAAGCAACCTCCTCTTTTACCGTTGAAGGAAAAAATTATCCCGCAGGATCTTACATCATAAAAACCAACCAGGCCTTTCGTCCCCATGTGATTGACATGTTTGAACCTCAGGATCATCCCAACGATTTTCAATATCCCGGAGGACCGCCTGTAAGGCCTTACGACGCGGCAGGATGGACACTCGCCTATCAGATGGGAATTGAATTTGACCGTTTCCTGAATAATTTTTCCGGCCCATTCGAAACAATTCCTTACGGGGAAATTCAAAAACCCCTGGCGCAAAACATAGCTTCTTCTTCAGGATACATCATCAGTCCGGAATCAAACAATTCATTCATCACAGTCAATGATCTTCTCAACAAAGGAATTGACGTGTACCGTTTGACAAAAGCCGACGGGGATGCCATTGCAGGTTCATTTTATGTTTCAGATAAAGGTGCAGAAATTCTTAAAAAAGCAGCACATGAAAATGGATTGAGAGTTCAGTCCGTAAAAAATATTCCACTCTCCAAAACAAAAATTACTCCGGCAAGAATTGCTCTTTACGATCAGTACGGCGGATCGATTCCTTCAGGATGGGTCAGGTGGTTATTGGAACAAAACCATTATCCGTTCACTGTTGTTTATCCGCAGGATCTCGACAAAGGTGATCTCAATAAAAAATTTGATGTGATTTTATTTGCAGATGCAAACATGCCGATGGGTGAACGTTCATTCTACGGGCGCCAACCAAAGGCTGATGAAATCCCCGCAGAATTCAGGCACATGCTGGGATCAATGACAAAAGATAAAACGATTCCGCAGTTGAAAACTTTTCTTGAAAACGGTGGAAATATTATTACCATCGGAAACAGTACCAACCTGGCTTATCTGCTGGATCTTCCTGTAAGAAATGCTTTAACAAAGAAAAATTCAAAAGGAGAAACAGAACCTCTTTCGCCCAATGATTATTATGTTCCCGGAAGTATTTTAACTGCAATCGTCGACAACACCCAGCCGGAAAACAGCGGAATGAAATCAACAGCAGATATGAATTTCAATAACTCAAATGTATTTGATCTGAATCCTGATGCAGTAATAAAAGGTGTTCGCCCCCTCGCATGGTTCGGCGATAACCCACCGCTCAAAAGTGGCTGGGCCTGGGGTCAATCTTATCTTAAGGATGGTGTAATTGCTTTTGCTGCACCTGTCGGCAAAGGAAAATTCTACGCTTGTTCAACTGAAATCACTTTCCGCGCACAACCTTACGGAACTTTCAGAATGTTATTTAACCAATTGTACAACTCCAATTAAGATTAATCATGCTAAAGAAAATTCTATTTCCGGTTCTCTTTTCCCTGATAATATTTACAGGCAATGCCCAGACCCATCAGGAATATAAACTGCCTCCGCAAAGTATCAGAGAACTTGCTACCGCAATGGTTCCGCAGGTGCAATTCAGCAAAGACGGCAGGTTTATGCTTATTCTCAAACCGGCAGGCTTTCAAACGATAGAGGAAATTTCTCAACCTGTACTTGGCCTCGCCGGATTAAAAGTGAATGCAACAAGCAACACGCTTGAACCCGGCAATGCCGGCAGTTACACAGATCTAACGATTAAGGATATACGAAATAATAAAGAATACAAACTTTCGGAACTCCCGGATAAAGTTCTGTTTACAAAAATTACCTGGAGCCCGGATAATTCGAAATTCGCATTCGGAAATAAAACATTGCACGGTATAGAACTCTGGCTGGCCGATCTGAATAGTTTTTCTGCAAAAAAATTAATTGACATACCATTGAATACGACCACCGGAACGCCCATTCAATGGGATCCTTCAGGAAATTATTTATTGGTTCAAACTCTCGTGCCCGATCGCGGCAATCCGCCTGTACCTTCGATCGTTCCCGATGGGCCGGTAGTACAACAAAATCTCGGAGCAAAAACTCCTTCACGCACTTACGAATATTTATTGCAAAATTCTGAAGATGAAAAATTAATGGATTATTACCTGACTTCACAATTGCAGGAGGTGGATTCGCAGGGAAATATGAAACCTGTTTTTAAACCTGCTATTTTCAGGACAGCAGATTATTCTCCCGACGGAAAATATATTTTGGCACAAACAGTTGAGCGTCCCTATTCTTATCTTGTTCCTATTTATTTCTTCCCCAACAAAACTTTTATTTTGGACAATTCAGGGAATATGGTAAAGGAATTGTACAATGCGCCAATGGCAGACAAAATACCCATCGCCTTTGATGCAGTTGCACCCGGCCCGCGATCATACCAATGGAGGAAAGATGCGCCGGCTACGCTGTTTTGGGCAGAAGCACTGGATGGGGAAAATCCAAAAATTGAAACGGAATTTCATGATGCGGTTTATTCGTTAAGTGCACCATTCACTTCAGATCCGCAAAAAGTATTTTCAACCAAGCTCAGGTATGCAGGTATTGAGTGGATAAATAATGACTACGCCATTGTTAGAGAAAATCTGAGAAGAACAAGAACCACTGTGATGACACTCATCAATCCGGTCAGCGGAAAATCAACGAAAGAAATAGTGAATCGCAGTTCTGAAAATAATTACACCGATCCGGGAAGGTTCGTACATACCAGCGAAGATGGAAATGAGGGTGTTCTTCTTGTAGCCAAAGGAAAGGGATTAAATGTTTTCACGATTGGCAATGGAGCTTCTCCCGAAGGTGACCGCCCGTTTGTGATGAAGTGGGATTTGCTCAGCGGAAAAACAGACACGCTGTTTAAGTCGCAGGCACCCTACTATGAACAACCCGTCTTCTTCAACAACACCGGATACATTTATTTTTCAAAGGAATCTCTCACCGATGCTCCCAATTATTACAGTGCACAATTAAAAAACAGAAAGAATGAAATTGCACTTACTTCATTCCCCGACCCCTACCCTTCACTGGAAGGTGTGCAGAAAATTCAATTGTCCTATCCCAGAAAGGACGGAATTACTTTAACGGGAACCCTTTATTTACCGAAAGGATATAAAAAAGAAAACGGGCCATTACCTGTTTTCGTGTGGGCATACCCGAGAGAGTACAAAACAAGAGAAGCGGCGGGCCAGGTGAAGGGATCGCCCTACCGGTTTCCAAGATTGAATTGGGGATCTCCGGTATTCTGGGTTACGGAAGGATATGCTGTGGTCGACAATGCAGATATGCCGATTGTGGGAACAGGCAAGGATTTCCCGAATGATACTTTTATTCCGCAGATAACCGACAATGCAAGTTCCCTGATCGATTATCTGGTCAGCCTGGGAGTTGCCGACAGAAAAAAAATTGCGGTAGGCGGTCATTCTTACGGCGCTTTCATGACGGCTAACCTTCTTGCACACACGAATTTATTTGCTGCCGGCATCGCCCGCAGTGGCGCTTATAACAGGACATTGACGCCCTTCGGTTTTCAAAATGAAACCAGAACTTTCTGGAAGGCAGCAGATGTTTACGGAAAAATGTCGCCCTTCTGGTATGCTGATAAAATCAAAACTCCGATCCTGCTAATTCACGGAATTGCAGATGACAACTCAGGCACTTTCCCGATTCAGAGTGAAAGGTTTTACAGTGCAATCAAGGGATTTGGCGGAACTGCGCGGCTGGTCATGCTTCCCAAAGAATTCCACTCTTACAGAAGTTATGAATCCATTTTGCACATGCTGTGGGAGCAGGATCTATGGCTGAATAAATATGTGAAGAACAGGAAAGAGTGAGAGCAAACAGATCACCATCCGGTGATGTAATCGCAGAATGCCATGGGGGTGTTCTGCGATTTTTTTTGTTATATCATTTTATAAGCGGCTATCAGAATTTTTTTCATTCCCCCCGGCATGAAAATTCAATTTGCAATTCACAACCAATTTAAAATCTTTGGTACAAAAATAATCAGGCCAATTGCCAATGCCGTCAGCGCACTTACGAACACAGCCGCTGCAGATAAATCCTTTATTTTCTTAATCCCATCATCTTTTCCGGGATGGATAAAATTGCAGATATCTTCAATTGCGGAATTTATTATTTCCGTTGCAATTACAAAACCAATTGAAAACACAATGGCGATCCATTCGTAAGTATTCAATCCGAACAGAAACGAAAGTACAATCACCATTACTGTTATAAGCAAATGAACTTTTGCATTATTCTCTTCCTGAAACAAAACTTTGAGTCCGTTACATGCGTATTTAAAACTGTTCAGCGCCTTGAAAATTGAGAATCTTTGTTTTTCCATAATCAACCTGATTGTTCAGTTCAAATCATTTTCGTGAGCTGTCGGCAATCGTGCTTCTTTTTCGTCTGCCGGTTATGTTTGTTTACTATGTTTTGAAATACTCTCATTCTCCCCAAACTTTAGCAATCCTGTCCTTTATCTTTTGCTCGAAAATTTCAATCAGTTGTTTGTTGGCGTTGACCAATTCCTGCTCTTTTTCGATTTGGGAAACGATTTGGTGCTGGATCTCGATTGGAGGGATTGCTACAGATAAAGCACTTACAGTTTTAAAACTAAGAGCGGGCATAGCACCACCAGCTGTTATTCTTTTAAATTGCTTTTGTATTAATTCAGAGTTTAGAAAATGATATAAAAAATCCTTTTGCAATTGATTCGATGGCTCGACTTTGAAAAGATTATTTGCAAGAATACCATTAAACCCTCTACCAACAAACCCAGCAGATGCTCCATATCTAACAACAACTATGTCGTTTTTATCTACATATTTTCCTTTGCCTAAGCTTTTAGGTATATATCGAAAATCCGAAGAGATTTGGGTATAATTTTCAATTCTTAAAAACTTTTCATAACCTTCAGTGTAGTCTTTGCTTTGTAAAACAACATCAACTTGTGTACCTTGTGAGAATTTTGCTACCTCTCCCAACTCCACCATTTCCCAATCCGGGTCAATATCAATATGCGGTTTATAGTTTTCGACTACGGCTTTGGCGCCATCTATGATTTTTTGATACGCCTCTATTTCGGCTACAATCTCTTCCTGAATGGATAAAGGGGGAAGGGGGATTTGGATTGCTTCAAATCTATCCTTGGTGATATGAGTCATGGTATTGCCATGAACGCTTTTTAGTATTTCCTTTCTAATGAAATCTCCTAAGTAATACAAATACAGTTTATTGATATTATTTTTAGGAACGACTTTAAATATATGTTGGTTTAAGTATGCCTTGCCTTCATTCCATAGGTAAAATCCTATAGTAGCTGACCATGAAATTAATAAGTCTCCATTTTCTACAACATATTTTTGTGGTATATCCTCACGGTTCGTGTAATTAATACTATCTGAAGTTTTGGTAAGATTCTGTATTCTAATAATCGGAATACCTTCAGATTCCCAATCACTTGGTTTAAAGGCAAAACCATTTACATATTCAGCAATATCCTTAAGCTCTACTAATGGGAAATCAGATTGCAAAACTGTACTTACTCTATACCTCTCCCCACTTAAATTATACTCCCCATTCTTCGCAATTTCCGCTTTGGGAACCAGGTGTGCAATCTCGGTATTTTCCGTTGAGACGCCATGCATTGCGCCTCTGCCGGATGCCGTAAAATCATGAACAATTTGAATGGCTTCGCTTAACTGTTCGCCCTTTATGGGGGTTCTCTGTGCGCCCAGATTGTAACCGTCATTGTCAATTTTGATAAACAGGATTTCCTCTTTTTGTTTCGCCACCTTTCTATCCATCAGCAAAATAGAAGTTTTTACCCCGCTGTAGGGATTGAAGACTCCTGCCGGCAGACTCACTACGGCATACAGATAATTTTCTACCAGCATTTTCCGCAAATCCTTGTAGGCTCTGCCGCTTTGGAAGATGATGCCTTCGGGTACAATTATACCGGCCTTGCCATTGGGGTTCAGGTGTTCGGCAATGTAATCCACAAACAGCACCTCGCTCCGGTTGCTGCTGATCGTAAATCTCTTGTGCGGCCTAATTCCCCCTTTCGGACTCATAAATGGCGGATTGGCCAAAATCACATCAAAGGCATCGTCCCATCTTTCTTCACTGCTTAGGGTGTCATATTCATGAATGTTGGGGGTATTGAAACCGTGCAGATACAAATTCACCAAACTCAGTCGCACCATGTCGGGTGAAATATCATAACCCGTAAAATTTTGAATCAGTCTTTTACGGTCATCCGGGGTGAGTTGGTCGCCGAGGTTATTGAAAGGTTTTTCCTCCAACCGGTTATAGGTGTAGATATTATATTGGGGAGACGCGCTATAGCGCATCTGTACATCTTTCCCATTATTCGGTAGAGGCGCAGAATCCTGCGTCTGTACCTTATTATCTTTTGAATATTTCAGCAGAATATGCTTGTAGGCAGAAATCAAAAATCCCGCTGTTCCGCAAGCCGGATCAAGTATGGTGTCCGTTTTATCAGGGTCAACAATGGCTACCAAAAAATCAATGATGTGTCTGGGCGTTCTGAATTGTCCGGCATCGCCCTGTGAACCCATGACAGAGAGCAGGTATTCAAATGCATCCCCTAAATTTTCGCTGTGGTTATAATCAAATTCGCCAATGGTTTTCAGGAATAATTTCAGGGTTTCAGGGTCCCGGTAAGGCAAATAAGCATTATTGAAAATATCCCGAAACAGTTGAGGAATATTCGGATTTTTTGCCATTCCCTCAATCGCTTCCGAATAAAGGGTAAGCATTTCCGCAGCCGTTAATTTGGGGTGCATCAATTGATCCCAGGCGTATTTGCTGAACTCAATGGTTTTATCCTTATTTCGGTCCTTTGGAAATTCAGGGTCGGGTATTTTATAATCAGAAAAGAATTTTGCATAACCTCCCAAATCAACAGCCTCCTTGTCCATGTCATCCATGAATTTGTAAATCAGGGCAATGGTGATTTGTTCAATCTGTGCCTTGGGGTCGGGTAATTTACCTACCAAAATATCTCTGCAATCGTCTATTCTTTTTTTCGTTGGTGTATCTAACATGGTTTTTTGTTTTTGTTGTACCCATTAATTGTGGAGACGCCCAATTTGGGCGTCTCCACAATGGTTACAATGGCGGACGGTATTGGTCATCGGACCAATTTGCCGGATTGTTTTTAATATATTCTGAAATACGATGAAACGATTCATCGTTTCGGATGATATGATCGTGGAATCGGGATTGCCAGGCGAAATCCGCATGAATTTTACGACAACCAATGGTGACCGCCCGTTTATATTGATTAATGATTACCCCTAATGTTCCCGGATTCCATTTTTTTGATGCGGCGGTGGTTTTTCCCATCGTAGAGACGCCCGAATCGGGCGTCTCTACAATATTATCCAATTTATCAATAACCACAATCCCATGAACATGATTGGGCATAATCACATGGTTTCCCAATTTCACGAATGGGAAATGTTCCGGTATTTCCAACCAACAATCATTTGCAATTTTTCCCAAATCGTTCAAAACCATTTTTTCATCCACCGCATTACCATACCAACAAATTCTGTTTTTGGTGCAAATGGTTACAAAATAGGCGGCATTCCAACCATAATCCCAATTACGTAACCGGGTAGATTCTATTCGATATTTATTTTGAAACTTTTCAGACATCAGGCTGCAAATCTTTCAAGGTTTACGTAATCTCTGATGTAAACCGGAATCACTTCTCTATACTTGCCGGCAACAGCCTTGAATTGTGAAATGGTAAGCGTGGGATTCGTTTGCAAGGCTTGAAAATCTTTGGTTTCAATGATTTTGCGAATGTCCTGGTCAACGATGTACGCCTTGAAAAAATATTTCAATGCTCTCAGGTTTACATCTTCCTCCGGTGGGTAAATTGAAATGAATTTATCGAACTCTTCTTCAAGTAATTCATCTTTGGATTTGAATTTAGGGATGATGCCAAAGATCTTTTCTACCACTTCACGAATGGAAACCTTGCGGTCAATCCTGGCAGCTTTTCTTATTTTTTCAAGATTGAAGTATTCATAAGGTTTGTCAAAAATTTCCTGCCTAATGTAGCTTGCCACTTGTTCCCAATTTCCCAATTCCACATTCTTTTTGATGATGTCGTCCATAATAATGCGGTCTTCAAACTTTTTGAAAAGCTCTCTGTCAACCCTCATTCCTTCCGGGCCAATTGGTTCTTCAACCAAACTCAATAATGGGTCGGGTTGAAAAGTGGTGTAGGGATCAATATCAACACCACCGCCACCGCCTTCACCGTTTCCTTTTTGGGGTTGTGGCAGTTTTAATTTTTCGTCATAGTCAAACTTTTCTTCAAAATACTCGCAGTTGGCAAAAAAGTCAAACAGTTTAAAAACCTCTTTATCGTGCCGGATGATTTCTTCTTCATTGAGTTCGTTTTTGAATTTGTAACTATTCAGCACCCAAACATACAATAAGCGGTATATATGTTTTTTAGT
>ERZ778017.1101-NODE-1101-length-29220-cov-5.737596_pt1 | contig 29220 bp, 25 predicted proteins | sample MGYA00375747_ERZ778017 | MGnify/ENA primary metagenome ERZ778017 (study PRJEB29350, sample SAMN05509838) | bioreactor metagenome | biome: bioreactor; material: wastewater | place: South Africa: University of Cape Town | collected 2014-03-17 ...
CTGCGCGACGTCGTGGCCAACCGTGATCCTCAGCTCTTCAACCCGCATGACCTTTACGCCCTGCCCGCGCTGCTCGGCGCGGCATTGACGACCGTGCTCTGGTCGCTGGGCGTGTTCAGCGCGCTCGCGCAGTTGCTGGTTGCCGCGGTCGTGTTCGGTCTCCGGATCCTCTCGCTACGCTTCGGGTGGCATGTGCCCCACGCCGCCCGTCGCTCCGCCGGACCGGAGAAGCCGGAGCAATAGTGTCCCGGTCCGCGTCGGGAATGGCATCCCACTCGCCTCTGCCGACCATCGCGCCAGCGAGTTCGAAATCCCACCGTCACCGCCCAGCGTCGTCCCGGAACCACCGACATGCGCAGTTCGAGAGAGCGAGCGATGCGCACAGCGTGACAGCTTCTGCCGACGGGATGTATGTATGGTCTAGGCGCAGGTGAGTGGGTGGGCAGTGAGGCAGAGTCGCTCTGTGAAGATCGGAATCGTCGGCGGAGGGATCCGGGGCGGCATGTTCGCGCGGGCGCTGCAGGAGAATCCGGATGCCGAGGTCGTCGCCATCTGCGATCGTAGTCCCGCAGTGCTCGACAGCATGGCCGCACAGTTCGGTCTTCCCGGCTACGCCGAGGTCTCCGACATGCTCGCGGATCACCCGCAGCTGGATGCGGCGGTGATCGCCACCCCGGACTTCGCCCACCGAGAGGTGGCTGTCGCGTGCGCTCAGTCCGGGCTGGACCTCATGGTGGAGAAGCCTCTTGCGACGGACGTCGCCGACGCGACGGCGATCATCGCCGCGGCGGAGGCATCCGGGAGCCGGGTCATGGTCGGCTTCGAGAACCGATGGAACGTAAAGTTCTCGTCGGTACGCGAACGGTTGCACGGCTCAGGATCGCGGGTGACCGCGCAGGTCATCAGCTTGAACGACACGGTCTACGTTCCGACCCGGATGCTGGCATGGGCGGCGAAGAGCTCGCCGGCCTGGTTCCTGATGCCCCACACGCTGGATCTGGCCTGCTGGATGACCGGTGTGGCTCCGGTGTCGGTCTATGCCGTCGGGTCGCGTGAGGTCCTGGCCGCATCGGGCATCGACACCTGGGATGGGATCGCTGCGATCTTCACCATGGACGACGGCTCGCACGTCTCGTTGAACTCGTCGTGGATCCTGCCGACGTCGATGCCCGCGGTGTACGACTTCCGGTACGAGATCCAGTCGACGACGGATGTCGTGCGGATCGACGGCGCGAACCACGGCGTCGTCGACTATGGACCGGAGGGCATGTCATGGCCGCAGACCGCGGTGTATGAGCGCGACGGTCGTATCCGCGGCGTTCCGATCGACATGGTGAACGATTTCGTCCGGTACGTCCGGGGCGGCGATGTGGCCGTTCCGGGCCCGCAGGAGGGGCTGATGATCACGACGGCGATCGCTGCCGTGCACACATCGCTGGCGACCGGCCAGGTCGTCGAGATCTGTCGCTGAGCGTCGTCGACCGCAAACGCACGCAGCCCTGGCGTGCTGCGCCGGGCGGATTCCTGTGCTGGGCGGGCCCAGAGCACCGTCCTCCGCAGTGTGGACGGCGCTCGTCGTCATTCGACGCGCTCCAGCAGGGCAGCGATCGCCTGGCCGCCGCCGATGCACATCGTCACCAGCCCGAGATGTGCGGCGGTCCGCCGCAGGGTGTATGCCAGCCGGAGCGCCAGGATCGCTCCCGTGGCTCCCACCGGGTGTCCGAGCGCGATCGCGCCACCGTACGGGTTCACGAGATCCGGGTCCAGCTGCGCATCTCGGATCACCGCCACGGCCTGGGCCGCAAATGCCTCGTTCAGTTCCACGACGTCCACGTCGGAGAGATCGCGCCCCGCATTCGCCAGCACTTTCCGGATCGCCCCGACAGGGGCGTAGCCCATGATGGCGGGTTCGATCCCGGTGACGGCGAAGCCGACGAGACGGGCAAGCGGGGTCAGGCCACGCTCGTGCGCCTCCCTCTCGGTCATCAGGATGACGGCCGCGGCGGCGTCATTGATGCCGGACGAGTTCCCGGCTGTGACCGACCCCTCACTGGCAAAGGCGGGCCTGAGCCTGGCGAGTGTTTCGAGGCTTGTTCCTGGTCGCAGATGCTCGTCCTTGTCGATGACCACTTCTTGCTTCCGGTCACGAGTGGTCACGCCGACGATCTCTTCGGCGAAGATGCCTTCGGCCTGTGCCTTTTCGGCCTTGCTCTGGCTGAGGACCGCGAAAGCGTCTTGGTCGGTCCGGCTGATGTGGAACTTGCGAGCGACGTTCTCGGCAGTGACTCCCATGGCGTAGTTGCCCCAGGGATCGGTGACCAGAGACAGAGTGCCGTCGACGAGCTTCCGGTCGCCGAGGAGGCTGCCGTCACGGGCCTGGTAGTCGAGGAACGGCTGCAGGGACATGTTCTCGTTCCCGCCGGCGACGACGACCTTGGCCTGCCCCAGTCGAATGCTGTTTGCCCCGGCCCAGATGGCCTGGAGGCCGCTTCCGCAGAGCCGGTTGACGTTGTATGCCGTTGAGGCCGGCGGAATTCCTGCCTCCAGGGCGGCGCGCCGGGCGTTGAAGATCTCGGGACCCACCTGTCCGACACAGCCGAGCACCACTTCGTCGACCTCGCTCGCGGGCACCCCCGACCTTCGTAGTGCCTCGGTGATGGCGGCCGCGCCGAGTTCGGATGTCGGCGTCGACCTGAAGCCGCCCGCGTACCTGCCGACGGCGGTGCGTGCGCCGTCGACGAGCACCACCGTGTTTCCCGTTCCCATGCTCGACTCCTCTGCTGTCACGGCGATCAGATCCGGTAGCCGCCGCCGATATTGATGACTTCTCCCGTGATGTACCCGGCCTGGTCAGACGCGAGGAATCCCACCAGGTCGGCCACGTCCTCGGGCCGGCCGGGCCGGCCGAGCGGGATCTTCGCGATCTGTGCTTCGTGGATGCCGGCAGGAAGCGCTCGTGTCATGTCCGTATCGATGAAGCCTGGGCAGATCGCATTCGCCGTCACCTGATAGCGCCCGAGCTCGCGTGCTGCCGTCAACGTGAGCCCGACGACGCCGGCCTTTGCGGCGGCGTAGTTCGCCTGCCCGACGTTGCCGAGCCAGCTCGCCGAGGAGACATTGATGATGCGTCCACTGCGTTGCTCGCGCATTGCGCCGGCCGCTGCGCGAGTGACATAGAACACCGCATTCAGATCGACAGTGAGCACCTGCGACCACTGCTCGTCGGTCATCTTGTGTAGGAGCGCGTCGCGGTTGATCCCTGCATTGTTGACGCAGACATCCAGACCCGACCGTTCCTGGACCGCGCGGTGAACGAGGTCGTCGACGGCCTCCTTGTCTGTCACGTCGAGCACCACACCGCGCGCGCGGCCGTCACAGGATCGCTCGGTCTCGGCCAGATCCTCCGGCCGGACATCGACGCAGTATACGAACATCCCTGCCGATGCGAGCTTTCTTGCGATCGCCCGACCGATACCGCGGCCCGCGCCGGTGACGATCGCGCTCTTCTGGTCCATCTTCACTCCTTGTGACGTGATGGGGCTGCGTCATCGCCCCGTTGCTGATGGGATGTCGCGCGTACCATGACACGGGCGTCTGCGACCTCGACACCGTAGTCGTAGAGGAACACGGGATTGAGATCAATCTCGTGTCCGGGGTGCGCCGATACGAACTGCTGGAGCGCTGCCGCGATGGCGAACAGAGGTTCAGTGGCGAGCGGCTTCTGGTTTCGCGCGCCGTAGAGAAGCGGCGCACACCGCAGCCGGCGCAGATGCTCCGTGAAGCCACTCCTCGTGAACGTCCCTACCAGGACGGCGATGTCAGGGTCGATCTCGGCCGAGACGCCGCCGCGTCCTACGACGAGCACGGAGCCGAACAGCGGATCCGAGCGTGCGCCGAGCATGATCTCGAAGCCCGGCGGCAGATGGGGCATCACCAGTAGGCGGCTACCCGGCGATGAGGAGAGGATGTCTGCCGCCGCTGCACGAAGCTGGTTCTGGTCCATGAGGTGCGGACGCACCCCGCCCGCATCCGATTTGTGCACGATGAGCGGGTTGGACACCTTGAGACAGACGGGGAACCCGATGCGCCTGGCCGCGTCGCAGACGAGCTCGATGTCGTCGTCGAGGTACTGCTGAGGGAGGGCGATTCCCGCGCTTGTCAGAAGGTCCCAGGCGGCTTCGGGAGAGAGCATGGATGCGGCGGGGCTGCCTGGCTCGGCCCGCGGCTCGCTGACTGCCACTGGGGTCATGCCGTGCGCGGCTGCGTAGCCGCGAAGGCTGCTGAAGAGTCGCTGCACGGTGCGGAAGACGGGGATGCCACTGTCCTGCAGGATGCGCAGCGGCTCGGATTCCTCTGGTGTCAGCGGTGATTGAGCGGCGATGACGACACTCCCCCGCGCAGCGATCTGCGTGATCGCCCGTGCTGCGGAGTTCTCTTCGTCGCGACGGGCGGTGTAGGTGCCGAAGAGACCTCCGATCACGATGACATCGACTTCGCCTGATGCGGCGACGGGGGCCAGGCAGCGGCTGAGGATCTGGGGGTCGTCTTCCCCCCCTCCTGCGGTGTCGAGCGTGAGGGGGTTCATACCCGGGCTCCGTGGAGCGTCGTCGGGGACGAGCCGATCCAACTCGACCTGCAGATCGGGACTGAATGCTGGCGCGGCGAGCCCGTGTCTGGAGAGCTCGTCGAGGCTGAGGATCGAGTCCCCGCCGCCGTCTGTGAGCACACCGATGCGCAGCCCGCTCGGGCGAGGTCGCCTGGTGAAGGAAAGGATGTCCAGGAGCTCTTCCGCATCCGCTGCACGAGACACGTCGCATGATGCCAGGACTTCAGCCCAGACGGCGTCGTCAGAGCTCAAGGACCGGGTGTGCGAGCCGGCAACTCTCGCTCCGGCGCTCGAGGTGCCGGACTTGATCGCGACGACGGGTTTGCCCGACGCTCGGCAGCGCTGCAGAGCGTGCACGAACGCCTCGCCGGCAGAGGCCTGCAGCCCTTCGATGTAGAGGCCGATGGCGTCGGTGTTCTCGTCCTCCGCCAGCCAGTTCACGATGTCGGGAATGGACAGATCGAGCTGATTGCCGATTCCCACGCAGTGTGAGAATCCGAGACCCCTCCGACGAGCGCCGATGAATGCCTCCGCCGCAACGTTCCCCGATTGGCTGACCAGCCCGATTCGTCCCCGGGGGAAGGGGGCGAACGGGGTGAGGTTGAGCTTGCCCACGTGGGATGCGAGACCGAAGCAGTTCGGCCCGAGCAGGCGGGCGTGATGCTGCTGGGCCAGGGCGAGCAGTCGCCCCTCCAGCGCAGCGCCCTCCGAGGTGGACTCTCCGAAGCCGGAGGACGGAACGATCAGGGTCTGGATTCCTCGATGTACGCACTGCGTGGCGGCGTCGAGCACCTTGCTGCTCGGCAGCGCGAGGAATGCGAGGTCGATACCCTCGCGCAGCTGGTCGATGCCGGTCACGACTTCTACGCCGTCGATGATGCAGTCGGCAGAGGGGTTCACGCCGAAGAGTTCTCCTTCGAATCCCATCTGCCGGGTTTCGCGTATCAGGCGGTTTCCCCACTTCCGCGGATCCCTCGAGGCACCGACGACGACCACGGATCCCGGAGTGAACAGCGCCTCCATGTCGGGCTTCATGCCGGGGCCTGCTCATCTGCCGCCCCGGGCCGAGCGTCGCGGCGTCGGGGCATCCGGACGTAACGGACGATGGCGCCGCACACACAGTGCGGCTTGGGAGAGGCTGCGCTGGTGATCGTCACCTGGTATTGCGCCTGGACGTCATCGCCCACCAGATGCGCTTGTGCGAGAACGACCTGGGCACGTAGGAAGGTGCCTACGATCACCGGAGCTGGGAACCGGACGTGCTCGACGCCGTAGTTGATGGTTGCGCTGACGTTGTGGACGGAGATGACCTGGTCCAGGAAATGCGGAATGAGGGAGAGAGTGAGGAACCCGTGGGCGATCGTGGCGCCATACGGACCTCTTCGCGCACGGTCGATGTCCACGTGTACCCATTGATGGTCGGAGGTCGCGTGTGCGAACGCGTTGATCATCTCCTGGGTGACGTGAGCCTCTCCGATGCCTATCACCTCTCCGGCGTGCTCCAGCAGGGTGGCAGGCTCCGTGAGCTCCATGACTACGGTCTCCTTTCGAGTGCGTCCTCGCGATGCGCGGTGGGGGCGGCGTCAGCTTTCGGGTGATGGGCTGGCCGCCGGCTGTGCATGCGACGCCTGGTGTCCTCGGCGGGTCTCGGCGAAATGCTCCGCTGCGGTTCGGGCCTCCGCAGAAGTCTGTGTCATTGTCGCGTACAGCGACTCCAGGTGCATCGCCTGTTCCAGGCCGACCTGGGGGCCGAAGTCGAGGCATCGCTTTGCGTATTGCAGTGCAGCGGCTGGCTGTGCGGCGAACGTCGCCGCGATCTCCAGCGCGCAGGACGCGAGTTCGCCGTCGGGAACGACCCTGTTTATCAGACCAAGGCCGAGCGCTTCGGTGCTTGAGAACCTCCCACCGAGCAGCACCAGCTCCTTCGCTCGGACCATGCCGACCGCCAACGGAAGGATATGCGAAATTCCGCCGGTGATGCTCAGCCCGACGCCTACTTCGGGGAAGCCGAAGATCGCGCTCTCCGCCGCGACGACGAAGTCGCTGCACAAGGCGAACTCGCATCCGGCTCCCATTGCGTAGCCGTGCACCGCGGCGATGACGGGAAACGGCGTGGCCCTGATCAACCTCGTCACGTCCTGCGTGCGTTCGACCGCTTGTCGGCGACGTTCCTCGTCCTGGATCGGTTGTTGTTTGAGGTCGTGCCCGGCACAGAACGAGGTCCCTTCTCCGGCCAGAACGACAGCACGAGCTCCGTCCTTGACCGCGGATTCGAGACACTCGCAGAGCCGATCCACGAGTTCCGGCGTCACGGCATTGAGGCGCTCGGGGCGGTTCAGCGTGATGCGACTGATCCCGTCAACGATGCTGTAGTGCACGACCATGAGGTCCCTCCGCATGCCGGTGTGGCTTGTCCGACACTCGGAGTATATCGATCGATCGAACGTTTTAGAAGATGGTGATGGCGCAGAGGTGCGGTAGGGCTGGACAGCGGGCTACGAGGCGGGTCCGTGAACAACGCATTGGCGAAGGACGATCGCACAGTACTCGTCGCTGATCTGGTCAACGCTGAGCGGGCCGTCGGGGCGGTACCATGCATAGACGCTGGTGCACATGCCGAGGATGGCTCTGGTGGTCAGCTTGAGATCCCCGATGTCGAAGGTTCCCTGCTCGCGCCCGTATTCCAGGGTGCGCTGCCAGATGGCCTCATATTCGTCTCTGAGCGCCACGACCTGGTGCCTCGCCCCGTCGTTCAGCGAACGCAGCTCACTGTCCGTGACCCTGGCCACCAGCCCGAATCGGCAGTGGAAGCTGACGTGTTCTCGAACCAGATGCTTGATGCGCTCGCGGGGGTCCGAATAGCGCGTCTCCGCAGGCCTCGCGGCCGTCAGCTGGACGTTCATCGCGTCGATCATGACCCGGCAAAGGAGCTCTTCCTTGCTGGTCATGTAGTGATAAAGGGTCGCTACGGTGATCCCGGCCTCACGAGCGATGTCGCGGATTCCCGTGGCCGCGAAGCCCCTCCGCCCGAACAGCTCGATTGCGGCGTCCCATATCCGCTGCTCGGTCGACGTCATCGTCGTCGTGCTCGTCGACGTCGTTGCCGGGTTCTCTGACTCTGCCACGCACTCATCCTGCCATCTGGCGCCGTTCGTCGCGGGTACGCGGCTTCTCGGGTGCCAATGCGCTTGGCTGCCGGTATTGCCCGACAGTACCGTTGACGATCGTTCGATCGCTCGATAGAATCTAGGCCACAGGGCGACTGCTGGCACTGCCATCAATGCAGACGGAGAAGGGTTGGCGTCATGAGTCTTGGATCGTACGTTGTCACCGGTGGCTCGTCGGGCATCGGGAGGGCCACGGCATTGCTGCTGGCCGAGAAAGGCGGCAGTGTCGGGATCCTTGACGTCCAAGACGATGCGGCTGAAGATACGGCACAAGAAGCACGACGCATCGGTGCTGCCGACGCCCGCGCGTATCACTGTGATGTCACCGACGAGGCAGAGGTGCAGGCGACCCTCGCGAAAGTCTGCTCCGAACTCGGAGTTCCCCGCGGGCTGTTCGCGAATGCCGGCATCGATCGGGGAGGCTTGCTGCACGAACTGGGCGTGGCCAGATGGGAATCGGTCATCCAGACGAACCTGACCGGCGTCTTCTTGACCTGCAAGCACGTCCTCGCGGCGATGATCGACGCCGGAAAGGGCGGTTCGATCGTCTGTACTTCTTCACCCGGTGGGTTCGTCGCATTCTCTGCCGGTGGCGCTGCGGCTTACAGTGCGTCGAAGGGCGGGATCTCCTCGCTGGTCCGCTGCATGGCGGTCGACTATGCCCAGTATGGGATTCGAGTGAACGCAGTTGTGCCCGGGCCGACCGAGACACCGCTGATGTGGGCAAACGTTCCTGAGGGTGAGCGCGCGAAGGTCAGAGAGACCGTCAGCGCGGAGACCCCACTGGGCCGACTGGCCGACCCCTCTGAACCAGCGCAAGCGGTCGTATGGCTGCTCTCCGATGCGGCGTCATATGTCACCGGCTCTCATCTCATCTGCGACGGCGGCGTTCTCGCCAAGGCCGCTTTGAGCGTCTGAAAAAAGATCTATCCCGAAACCAGCCAACAAGAAGGGTCATCAGGCCATGGACGGCACTCAGCCAAAAGGCAACGACGGCTTGCAGTCAGGAGCCCTCAAGTTCCCATCGGTGTTGATGCAGGCGGTCACACACATCGCGCCCGCGGTGGGGACACTGCTCTCGCTCCAGTTCATCGCTTCACTAGCAGGCGTGACGGCACCTCTTGCCTTCTTGATCGCCTTCGTGATCATCCTCACTCTCGGCGTCTCGCTGACTCAGCTCGCACGCAAGTTCCCGTCGGCCGGAGGGTATTACACCTACGTGTCGCGGACCGTTCATCCGCGTGCCGGGTGGTTCACGGCCTGGCTCTACTTCCTCTACGACCCGCTGGCGACCGCGATCAACCTCGCCTTCATGGGGTACTTCTTCGAGATCATCCTCAAGTCCCGGTTCGGCGTGAGATTCGACTGGTGGTGGTTCTTCCTGCTCGCGCTCGCCTTGGTCACCGTGCTCGTCTACCGCGGCGTCGCGATCTCCGCCCGGGTGATGCTCATCCTTGGCGGGCTGGAGCTTCTGATCATTCTCGGCGTGGCCGTCTCCGGCCTTGTCAGCCCGGGTGCCGGAGGCATCAATCTGGACGCGTTCGTCCCGTCGAACGCGCCGAACTCGAGCGGCCTGTTCCTGGCAGTGATCTTCTCCATCTTCCTGTTCACCGGGTTCGAGTCGGTCGCTCCACTGGCTGAGGAGACAGCCAATCCGAAGAAGCTTCTGCCTCGCGCGATCATCATCTCGATCTGCCTCGTCGCGGCCTTCTTCGTCGTCTGCAACTGGGCGATCATGATCGGCTACGGCACCGACAACGTCAAGGGGTTCGCGACCGCGGGCAACAACCCGGTGATCGAACTGGCCGAACGGCTCTGGGGCTGGGGCTGGCTGGCCGTGCTGTTCGCGATGGTCAACTCGATCATCGCCGTGTCAATCGCGTGCACGAACGCGGCAACGCGGGTCTTCTTCTCCATGGGTCGGATCGGCGCTCTGCCCCGGTGGTTCGGCGCCGTCCACCCTCGTTTCAAGACGCCCAAGAACGCGGTCATCTTCCAGACGATCGTGACGCTCGTCTTCGGGCTCGGCATCGGTGCGATCCTGGGTCCGGATCAAGAGTTCTACATGATGGGCGTCGCCATCACACTCGGGCTGATCCTCGTCTACATCGCCGGCAACGTGGGTGTCTTCCGCTACTACGCGTTCGAGAACAAGAAGGAGTTCAACGTCGTCCTCCACGTGATCCTCCCCCTGGTGTCCACCGTGGCACTGCTGTTCGTCGGCTACATGTCCATCGTTCCGTTCCCGAGTTTCCCGGTCGGAATCGCCCCAATCCTGGTCGGCGTCTGGATCCTGCTCGGCATCGGACTGACGATCTTCGCGTCACGCACGGGTCGGGAGGAATGGCTCGACCGAGCGGCGCATGTCTACGAAGAGCCTGTCGATGTCGCGCCGGAGGCTCCGGAACCGAACGTCCGGTAAGCGCCGGCGGAAGACAGAGGAGCATACGCGGATGTCGGTTCGTGTTGACCTGGACTGGGAGTACCGCGGGCTGCGGGTGGTCCGGATGGAGAGCTCGAGACTCTGCGTCGACGTGCTTCCCGACCTCGGCGGGAAGATCCTCAATCTCGTCGACAAGACGCAGGATCGGAATGTGCTCTGGCACAACCCGCGGATCTATCCGCATCCCGCACCGTTGCAGGCGAATTTCGATGATCACTACGCGGGTGGCTGGGATGACGGGTTTCCCACCTGCGTTCCCTGCCGGAACGAGTACGGAGACGAGATCCCCTATCTCGGCGAGGTGTGGAACCTTCCGCTGTCGGTCGTGGTCGAAGAGGCTGGTCGCGGCAACGCGCAGGTGCGCTTCACAGGCGCCACCCCGATCACCCCCGCCTCGTGGTCGAGGACCCTCGTCCTGGAGGAGGACTCGCCGTCGCTCCGGCTTGACACCGTGATCGAGAACAGCGGGACGCGGCCGTTCTCGTTCAACTGGGGCACCCATGCGGCTGTCGCTGTCAGTGCGGGTGACCGGATCGATGCTCCGACGGCGTCTGCGGTGGTGCGGGAGGCGGGAGGCGGCGGACTGGGCGAGGTGGACGACGAGTATGACTACCCCTATGTGACGCTGAAGGATGGCAGCCTGGTTGATGTCCGTCGTGTCTTGGAGCCGGCCACGGGCAGCTTCGCCTTACACGTGTTGAGCCCGATGACGGGCGGGTGGATCGCCGTCACCAATACCGCAGCACGCTCCGGATTCGGACTGGTCTTCGATCCCGCGGTGCAGACCGCGGCGTGGCAGTGGATGAACTATGGCGGCTTCCGAGGCCTGTACCATGCCATCATCGAGGCCTGGCTCAGTCCTGCAACGTCCCTGGAGGCCGCCATCTCGGACCGCACAGCACGTGTACTTCGACCCGGTGAGAGCTTCTCTTCCTCCGTGTATGGCGTCACCTACAGCGGTGTCGCGTCCGTGACTGCGCTGGCCGCGGACGGGGCGGTCAGCTGATGGAGGAATTCGCTTCGCACACATCCGCGCGTATCGACGCTGTACGACGCGCGGTGGGACAGGCAGACGCAGAGCTGTTGGTGGCAACCGATCACGCGACCGTTCGTTGGATCTCCGGCCGCAGCATCCAGGCCGGCACCATCGCCGTCGTGAGTTCGCATGCGGCGGCTCTGCTCGGGCCCGGCGATGACCAGCTCGACGCGCTACGGGTGGCGGCGCCTTTTGCGAAGCGCGGGAGGATGACGCCCCTCGCGATCGAGACGCCGGCTGCTCCCGCGTGGCTCCTGGGCGAGTTGGCTGGCCATCCTCTCGTCGACCTCGGCCAGAAGCTCGAGCAGCTACGCATCGTCAAGGATCCAGCCGAGCTCGCGTTACTGGCGGAGGCCGCGGTGAGGGCAACCGCCGCGCAACGCATCTTCCGATCCGAGATCAGCCTCGGAATCAGCGAACAGACGGTCTCGGATCGGGTGCAGAGCCGACTCGTGCAGCAGCAGAAGCCGACCGCTGCCATCGTCGACCTGATGTTCGGTGAGCGCTGCGCCCTGGTGGGTGCCGCGCCCACGAGTCGCACGCTGGCCGCCGGTGAGACGGCATTGTTCGATTTCGCGCCGATCGTCGACGACTACTGGGGAGATTCCTGCAGCACCGTGGTTCTGGGAACACCCGCATCGGAAGTCTCCCGGCTTCATGGGGCGGTCGCCCGTGCGCTTCGTGCGGGTATCGACCTTCTGCGACCGGGAGTTCGGGCGTCCGCCGTGGATGCTGCCGTGCGCTCGGTGATGGCTGAGGCCGGTTATCACTATCCGCACTTCACCGGCCACGGCGTGGGGCTAAAGCAGCAGGAGCCGCCCTACATCTCTCCTGATTCGCAGCACATCCTCGCCGCGGGCACGGTGGTCGCTCTCGAGCCGGGAGCATACTTCGACGGATATGGAGTCCGTCTCGAACATGTGATCCAGATCACGGAAGACGCACCCCGCGTCTTGACCGGCCATGATCTGGCGCTGGGAGCCGGCTGAGGGCTTCCTTCGACCCGAGAGAAGAGATGGGCAGACCCGTGCGAATCACCGGTATCGAATGCCATGTGCTCCTGGATCCCGACTTCGACACCACGGCGGCGAGTTCGGCTCAGGACGACTTCATCGTCGAGATCCACACGGACGCGGGCGTGTCCGGAGTCGGTGAGACCGACCTGAACCCCTGGATCGCCCGCGCATGCATCCAGGCACCGGGTACGCACAACATGGGCCTCGGACTGACGGAGATGCTGATCGGAGCCGACCCCTTCGACATCGAAGGGGTGTGGCAACGGCTCTACGTCGGATCGGCCATGAACGGCCGGCGCGGCGCGGTGATCAACGCGATCGGAGCGATTGACATCGCGCTCCACGACCTGCGAGGCAAAGCACTCGGGCAGCCGTGTCATGCCTTGATGGGCGGAGCGGTACGAGAGGAGGTGACGCCGTACGCATCGTTGCAGCCCGAGGTGACCTCGTTCGCCGATTACCGGGACTCGCTGGTCGAATGGGCACGGCGAGCAAAGAGCCTCGGATTCCGGGCGGTGAAGTCGGAGGTCACCCTGGCCGGTCCGTTCGCACACAACAACCTCCGCGAGTCATGGGACAGGAGCACCGAGATCGTCGCTGCAGTCCGCTCGGCGATCGGGCCCGATACCGCGCTTCTCGTCGACGTGCAATATGCCTTCCCTGACGCCGACACAGCGCTCGGTGTCTTGCGTGAGTGGCAGGAGTTCGATCTGACCTTCGTGGAGACGCCGTTGTGGGCGGACGACCTCGACGGCTACGCGAGATTGGCCACCGAGCAAGGCATACCGATCGCCGCGGGGGAGTGGCTGACGACACGGTTCGAGTTCGCGAGCCTCATCGATCATGGAAGGATCGCCTTCGCTCAGCCGGACATCGGCCGTGTCGGTGGCCTGACAGAAGCCATTCGCGTCGCGCAGCTCGCACAGAGTCACGGGCGGCGCGTGGTGCCGCACCTCTGGAAGACGGGCATATCGATCGCGGCGGCGATCCAGTTCGCCGCAGTGACCCCGGTGTGCGACTTCATCGAGTTCCTCCCGGCTGGGCTGTCCGAGTCGGCGTTGCGCAAGAGCCTGACCGGCGCGGATCCGGCCATGGTCGATGGCCGGATCCGGGTGCCGTCGTCGCCAGGACTCGGGGTCGAGATCAATAGGGATGCGATGCGCGAGTTCGAGCGCGCGGCGCTGCTGAAGACCCCAGGACACTGAGCCTCGCCCACAGCCTGGCTTCACGCGGGACGATTCATGGCGGAGGCTGCGTGGGCGGTCGTAGCGGCGCGTCGCCGGCCGTAGCGGCTCACTCCGTCCCGTCGGCCGTGTCCTCGAGGGCGATGATGCCGGTAGAGAGGTCGACGTCTCGTCCGCCGCGCGATCGTACGGCGCCGATGATGAGCCCCGTGGCAGCCGCGATCAGCATGAGCACCGGCAGCAGCGTCGCCGGGCCCTCGGTCACGCCGGTCAACAGTGGGAAGTTGACGACCGCGAGGACCAGGGCGGCCACCAGACCCAGGCCGCCGAGGACGGGTGCGATGAAGCTCGCCCACATGCTGGTCCGCTTGTCGCGGTGCCGGACGAAGAACCCGACGACGGATGCCGCGCCGGCCGCCTGCAACAGGAGCACGCCGAGGGTGCCCACGCCGACGAGCCAGAGGTAGATCGTCGCGAACGGGTCCGCTCCCGCGGCCACGAAGACTCCGAGGACCACGCCGGTCACGATCGTCAGCACGATGCTCGCGATGTTCGGGCTGCGGAACCTGTGGTGCGTGTGTCCGAGCGCCCGCGGCAGGAAGCCGGCGCGTCCGAGCGAGAAGAGGTATCGGGCGAGCGTGTTGTGGAAGGCGAGCAGCACCGCGATGAGACTGGTCACGACGAGGACGTGCATGATCGTGGTCGACCACTCGCCGACATACTTCGTGTTCGCGGCGAAGACGAAGTTGACGGGATCGCTGGTCGCGGCATCCTGCACGTTCCCGGAACCGTATGCCAGCCCGAGCGCCCACATGGTGGCCGTGTAGATCACGCCGATCACGGCGATGGAACCGTACGTGGCGCGCGGGATGGTGATCCGCGGGCGCTTGGCCTCCTCGCCGTAGATCACGGTGGCCTCGAACCCGACGAAGCATGCGAACGCGAACAGGAGCCCCGCGCCCATCTGCGGGGTGAAGACGTTGGCCGGAGCGAACGCCTCGAGGTTCAGCCCCGCCGCTCCTCCCGACACGAAGACCGCCACGTCGAAGACGACCAGGATCAGCACTTCGAGGATCATCAGGACGCCCAGCACGGACGCCGACAACTGGATGTCGAGGTAGCCGAACAGGCCGATCAGGACCACGCCGGCGAAGGCGATGACCTGCCAGGGGATCGGCCAGCCGAGGACCGTCGAGAACAGGTCGGCGGTGAAGACCGCCAACTGGCCGAACAGCCCGATGAGCATGCCTGCGTAGGCGAGCACGGCGACGCCGGCGAACACGTATCCGGTGTGCCGGCCGAGCCCCTTGGCGGCGAATGCGGCGAACCCGCCGGCGCTGGTGACGTGACGGCTCATGGTCGCGAAGCCGATGGCGAACAGCAGCAGCACGAGGGCCGCGATGACGTACATCGCCGGTCCGCCGGCGCCCGCGAAGGTGAAGACCACGGGGCCCGCGCCGAGCACGGCGGCCAGAGGCGCCGCGGTTGCGACGACGAAGAAGATGATCGCCGGGACCCCGAGCGACCCCTTCTTCAACGCCGTGCCGTGGCGATCGGTCGTGCCCACGGCGTCTTCGGTCTGCTCGGCCGGGCTCTGAGACATCTCGGTTGCTCCTCATTTCGAAGGCCGCGACGGTGCGACCCTGACATGGCGCTCTGGGTGTGCGTCGTATCATCGTCGGATCGGGCGGTGCGCCCGTCAACGGCGGATCCGCGATCGTGCGATCGCCGGGGCAGATCGTCAGCGAGGAGGCGGGATGGAGCTGCGGCAGCTGCGGTACTTCGTCCGTGTCGCGGAGACGCTGCACTTCGGCCGCGCGGCGGCGAAGGAGTTCGTCTCGCAGTCGGTGATCAGCACGCAGATCCAGACGCTGGAGACCGAGCTGGGCTTCCGTCTGTTCGACCGGACCAGCCACCGCGTCTCGCTCACCCCGGCCGGCACGGTATTTCTCGCAGAGGTCGAGCAGACGCTGGCCGCGCTCGGCTCTGCGGTCGCCGGCGCCCGCGATGTCGCGCGGGGTGCTCCTCGCCGTCTGCACGTCGGCACGTTCGCCGAGGGCGCGGGTCCGCTGACCCATCTGATCTTCTCCGCCTTCCGCGAGGCCGCCGTCGACATCGACCTGCACTACGTGGAGCTGACGATGGTCAATCAGCTCGACGCGGTGCGCGACGGCGACGTGGATGTCGCACTGCTGCGGCTTCCGATCACGGATGACTCGTTGCAGGTCGAACCGCTCTACTGCGAACCGCGAGTGGCCGTCGTCCCGGCAGACGACGAGCTTGCGGAGGCTGCGAGCCTCAGCGTACGAGACCTCATCGACAAGCCGTTCGCGGTGGCAGCCGAGGGGGCTCCGGTGGACTGGCGATCATACTGGTCGTTCGATGACGAGCGCGGCGAGGTCAGCCGCGTCGGAGGCGAGGTGCGGTCGGTTCCGGAGAGCCTGGCCGCGGTCGCCTACCGCCGTGCTGTTGACACCTACCCGGCGACGGCGGCGGCGATGTTCCCGCATCCCGGTGTGCGCTTCATCCCGCTCTCGGACGCCGAGCCGTCGAGTCTTGCCATCGTGTCGGCGGCATCCCCGGAGGGGAACGAGGCGGCAGCACGCTTCCGTGAGGTGGCGACGGGGATCGTCGACCAGTACCTGTACCTCATTCCCGGCGCCGTGCGGCTGCATCCCTCCGACGACTGACCACCGGCGCTGCCGATCTGCTGCGGCGATCGCACGATCGCGGATCGGTGATTGCCGGGCCGAGAGCGGCCGCCGCACGATGAAGATGGCGCGCTGCCGTCCGATGCGGCGCAGGATGCGTGCCCTCAGCGTGCAGGAGAGGGAGCCCATGTCGAAACTGAGCCTCGAGACGAGCGTCGCGGATTTCACGGCGACCTTCGCGGCATCCGCCGAGATGACCCGCGCCGGCCAGGAGCTGATTCCCGGCGGCTACAGTCGCAACTCGTTCAACTTCGGCCCGCATGCCGTCTTCGCCGCGGCCGGGGAGGGTGCGCACATCGTCACCGTGGATGGTCGTCGTCTGCTGGATCTGAACAACAACTTCACGGTGAACGTGCTCGGTCACAATCACCCCGCGATCAGCTCGGCCTTGATGGAGGCGATCCCGTCCGGCATCTCGTTCGGCAACCCGAGCCCCGCCGAGCCCCGGCTCGCCCAGATCCTCGTCGACCGCATCCCGTCCGTCCAGAAGGTGCAGTTCTCCTGCTCCGCGACGGAGTCGTGCATGAGTGCCATCCGGATCGCCCGGGCGTTCACCGGGAAGACGAAGGTGGCCAAGTTCGAGGGCGGCTATCACGGCTTCAGCGACCTGCTGCACATCTCGTCGCACACCGGGCCCGGCGACGACGGCGGCACGGACGCCGATCCGAGGCCGATCCGTGACAGCGGCGGCATCCCTCAGGCAGACCTGGACAACACCGTCATCCTCACTCAGAACGACGCCGAGGGCATGGAGCGGATCCTGGGCGCGCACGCCGACGAGATCGCCGCGGTGATCGTCGAGCTGCAAAGCGGCGCGGGTGGACTGATCGTGCTCGATCAGGAGTTCGTGGAGCGGCTGCGCGCGACGACCCGTGCGCTCGGGATCGTGCTGATCTTCGACGAGACGATCAGCCTGCGCGCCGGCTATCACGGCCTGCAAGGCGTCTACGGCGTGAGCCCCGACCTCACGGTGATGGGCAAGATCATCGGCGGCGGGATGCCGTTGGGCGCCGTCGGCGGCTCGAAAGACGTCATGAGCGTGCTCGAGAACGGCACGGTGACCATCTCGGGCACCCACCACGGACACAAGCTCGCGCTGCTGGCCGGCGCTGCCTGCATGACGGCGATGGACGAGGACGCGTTCGCGACGCTGAACGCGCGGGCCCTGCGGGTGAAGACCGAGCTGAACGAGTGGAGCAGCGCGCGCGACAGCCCCTTCACGGTGTACGGCCGGGGCTTCTCCCACCTCGCGTACGGCTACCTGAGCCGCCCGGGGCTTGCCATGCGTACGCACCGCGACTACTGGCGCAACCTCGATGCGGACAAGACGCAGATCATCTCGCTCGAGCTGGCCATCCGCGGGTTCTTCCCCGTGCACCGCGGCGAGTTCTCGCTCTCGGTGCCGATGACCGACGACGACATCAGCGCGTACATCGCGACTCTCAAAGAGATCGTCCTCGCGTTGGAAGACTGACCTACCCTCGATATCAGAAAGGACGTCGACGATGACCGAGATCCAGGATCGCACCTCCGTGTGGGAGGGCAAGCTGTTCAGCGACGGATGGACGGAGGGCTCGGGCACGTCGATCCCCGTGCGCGCCCCGGCCACCGGGCGCCTGCTGACGACCGTTGCCGGGGCGAGTCCGGCGGACGTCGATCGAGCGGTCACCAGCGCCGTCGCCGCGCAGCGTGAGTGGGGTGCACAGCCCTACCCGGCACGCGCGGCCGTGCTGCTGAAGGCTGCGCAGCTTCTGCAGGAGAACCCCGCGCGTCTCATCGATCCGCTCATCGACGAGGCCGGCTCCGCACAGGGCAAGGCCGGCTTCGAGGCGATGCTGGTCACCACCGAGCTGCAGGAGTCGGCGGCGCTGGCATCGCACCCATACGGTGAGATGCTGCGATCGATGAAGCCGCGGCTGTCGCTGGCCCGCCGCGTGCCGGTGGGTGTCATCGGGGTGATCTCGCCGTTCAACTTCCCCGGCATCCTCTCGATGCGGTCGGTGGCTCCGGCGCTCGCGCTGGGCAACGCCGTCGTGCTCAAGCCCGACCCGCGCACCGCCATCTCGGGCGGACTCGCGCTGGCGGCGCTGCTCGAAGAGGCGGGTCTGCCGCAGGGCGTGCTGCACGTGCTCCCGGGCGGCGGAGACGTCGGCGAGGCGATGGTGCAGCATCCCGGCATCTCGACGATCTCGTTCACCGGATCGACCGCCGCCGGCCGCCGGGTGGCGGCATCCGCCGCGCCTCTGCTCAAGCGGGTGCATCTCGAGCTCGGCGGCAACAACGCCCAGCTCGTGCTGCCCGACGCCGACGTCGCGAAGGCCGCCTCGGTGGCGGCGTGGGGATCGTACCTGCACCAGGGGCAGATCTGCATGTCAACGGGACGCCACCTCGTGCACCGCTCGATCGCCGACGAGTACGTGCGGCGGCTGGCGGACAAGGCGCGCGCCCTGCGCGTGGGCGACGGTCGTGACGGCGACAACGCGCTCGGGCCGATCATCGACGACGGGCAGCTCGCCCACATCGACGACATCGTGCAGACCTCGGTCTCGCAGGGCGCGACCCTCGTGGCGGGCGGCACCTATAACGGACGGTTCTACCAGCCGACCGTGCTCACCGAGGTCGCCGAGGACAACCGCGCCTGGACCGAGGAGATCTTCGGCCCGGTCGCTCCGGTGCTGATCTACGACGACGTCGACGAGGCGATCGAGATCATCAACCGCAGCGAGTACGGCCTGTCCGTGTCGATCCTCACCGGCAACGCGTACCGCGCCTACGAACTGGCCGACCGCATCACCTCGGGCGCCATCCACATCAACGACGCCACGGTCGACGATGAGGCATCCATCCCGTTCGGTGGCATGAAGGCGTCTGGTGTCGGCGGCCGCTTCGGAGGACCGCACGCGAACCTCGACACGTTCACCGAGATCCAGTGGGTCACGGTGCAGGGCGACATCGCCGACTATCCGTTCTGAGGCGCGCCCGGGGCGGGCGACGGGTCCCCCCCCGGAGAGCCGACCGACGGGGTTGCCGGCGTGGTGGCGTTTCAGGCGCCGCGCCGTCACACCACGACGACCTCGACACCGAGGGCACGGAGGCGGTCGAGCTCTTCGGGGTCGGCCGACTCGTCGGTGATGAGCATGTCGATCTGATCGCTGTCGGCCATGCGGGCAAGAGCCGCGCGGCCGATCTTCGAGCCGTCGGCGACGACGATCGTCCGGTGCGCCTTGGTCACCATCGCGTGGTTCGTGCGCGCCTCGGTCTCGTCGTGGGTGGTCACACCCGCCGTCGCCGAGACGCCATCGGCACCGAGGATCGCGGTGCCCACGTTCACCGCGGTGAATGTGCCCTCGGCCAGCACGCCGACGAGCTCGAGCGACTGCGGGCGCAGGATGCCGCCGGTCATGACGACCTTCAGCCGCGGGTTCGAGGCTACCTGGGTCGCGATGGACAGCGAGTTGGTGACGATCGTGAGGTCGGGGTGGTGCGCGAGCTCACGGGCGACCCCGGCGGTGGTCGTCCCGCCGCTGAGCGCGACGGCGTGACGTTCGCGGGGGATGCGGGCCGCCGCCGCACGCGCGATGCGCAGCTTCGCATCCTGGAAACGCGTGTCACGCAGTGCCACGGGCATCTCGGCCATCGTGCCGTTGACCTTCGCGCCGCCGTGCGTGCGCACGATGAGCCCGCGGTCGGCGAGCACGGCGAGATCGCGTCGCATGGTGGCCGGCGACGCGCTGAACAGCTCGGACAGTGTCGAGACCGACGCGTCACCCCGCTCGGCGATGGCATCCAGGATGTCGGCCATCCGCCGAGATCGCTTGGCCGATCCGGCGAAATCCGGCACCGACGACCTGTTCACTGCGTTGACCACAGAGTGAGCATGACAGATGATCATTTATGCGTCAATATGATCATTCGATTGCGCGCACTGCGCAGTTGCTTCGACAATCAAGAACATGCCCTCGATCGTCTTCCTCGGGGCGGGCAGCGTCGTGTTCACGCGCCAGCTCCTCACCGATCTGCTCCGCTTCGCCGACCTGCCGGTGCTCGACATCGCTCTGCACGACATCGATCCGGCGCGCCTGGACGTCGCACATCGCACGGCGTTGAGCGTCGCCCGTCAGCTCGGTCGCGAGGTACGCGTGCGCGCGTCGCAGGACCGGCGGGAGTGCCTGGCGGGCGCGGACTTCGTGGTGAACATGATCCAGGTCGGCGGCATCGCCGCCACCCGTGTCGACCTCGAGGTGCCCGCGCGGCACGGTCTGCGTCAGACGATCGGCGACACCACCGGCGTGGGCGGCGTGTTCCGCGCCCTGCGCACCTTCCCGGTGCTCTCCGGCATCGCCCGCGACATGCAGGAACTGTGCCCGGACGCCTGGTTCCTCAACTACACGAACCCCATGGCGATGAACGTGTGGTGGATGTCGCTGGTCGCTGCGCAGCTGAAGGTCGTCGGACTGTGCCACAGTGTCTACTGGACCGTGCACGACCTGTGTGCGCTCGTCGGGGTGCCGATGGAGGGCACCCGCTACCGCGCCGGCGGAGTCAATCACCAGGCGTGGCTCGTGGAGTGGAGCCGCGACGGACAGGACCTGTACCCGCTGCTGCGCGAGCGCATCGCGGCCGACCCGGAGCTGGAGCGCCGCGTGCGGGTGGAGATCTTCCGCCGTGTGGGCTTCTACCCGACGGAGACGAGCGAGCACTCGTCGGAATACGTGGGATGGTTCCTGCGCTCGGACGCGCAGATCGCCCGCTACCGGCTGCAGCCGCTCCAGTACATCGGCATCTCGGAGCGCAACGTGCAGGAGTTCGAACACGCCCGTGATCTGCTGGAGGCCGGACAGGACCTCCCCCTGCATGCGGAGGGGGATGCCGCGGAGTACGCCCCGCAGATCATCCACTCGATCCTGACGGGTGTCTCCCGGGAGCTGCACGTGAACGTGCCCAACGCGGGGCACATCGACAACCTGCCGCAGGGCGCGGTCATCGAGGTGCCCGCCACCGTCGACGCCGACGGCGTGCGAGCGCACCGCTTCGGCTCGGTGCCCTCGGCCGGCGCCGCGCTGAACCGCACCTACCTGTCCGTCGCCGAGCTCACGATCGAGGCAGCGCGCAGCGGCGACCCGCTGCGGGTGCGGCAGGCCGTGCTCGCCGACGCGAACGCCAGCTCCACGCTCACCCCGCAGCAGATCTGGGACCTGTGCGACGAGCTCACCGCCGCCCACGCGCAGTATCTGCCGGTCGCGCTCGGCGGGACCGCAGAGGACGTGCGATGACGCTCAGCGATGCGCAGGAGCTCACCGCGGCCGCCGCGGCGCGCGGTCGCGCCGTGCCGGCGTTCAACGTCATCACGCTGGAGCAGGCCGAGGCCGTCGTCACGGCGGCCGAGGAGACCGGCATCCCGCTGCTGCTGCAGGTGAGCCAGAACGCCATCGCGTTCCGCGGCAGTTTCGCGCCGTTGCTGGCCGCGTGCCGGCAACTGGCGGACGAGGCCGCGGTGCCGGTGGGCGTGCACGTCGACCACCTTCAGGACGAGACGCTCGCGCAAGCCATCATCGCCCGGGCCGGGGAGCTCGGCGTCGGCTCGCTGATGTTCGACGCGGCCACTCTCGGATACGACGACAACGCGGCGCTCACCGCCCGCGTCGTCGCCGACGCCCAGGAGCACGGACTGTGGGTGGAGGGCGAGCTCGGCGAGATCGGCGGCAAGAACGGCGCCCACGCGCCCGGCGTGCGCACGGACCCCGGCCAGGCCGTCGCCTATGTGCGCGAGACCGGGGTCGACGCCCTCGCGGTGGCAGTCGGCAGCACCCACGCGATGCGCGACCGCAACGCCCTGCTCGACCTCGGCCTCATCGCGCGGCTGGCGCAGGCCGTGCCGGTGCCGCTCGTGTTGCACGGCAGCTCAGGGGTTCCCGACGCGGCGCTCTCCGACGCCGTCGATGCCGGCATCCGCAAGGTGAACGTCGGCACCGCGCTCGGCATCGCGGGCACCGCAGCGCTGCGCGAGCAGCTCGCCGCGCGTGCCGACGCCGTCGACCCGCGCATGTATCTGCGGGGGATGCGGGATGCCACGCGCGTGGCGGCGGCGCATCTGGCAGCCGTCGTCGGCTAGGGCATCCGCCCCGAGCGTCACCGGTCGTCGTCGGCTGTCTCTCAGCCTTTGAGCCCGGATGCCGCCAGACCGTCGATGACGCGTCGCTGCAGCAGGATGAACATGATGAGCACGGGCGCCATCGCCATGAGGCTCGCGGCCATCAGCACCGGGTAGTCGGTCGTGCGGTCGCTGGACAGGGTCGCAAGGCCCGCGGCCAGCGGCATGGCCTCGGCCTGCGTTGAGACCACCAACGGCCACAGCAGCAGGTTCCACGACCAGAGGATCGTCGTGATGGCCAGCACGCTGATGCTCGGATGCACCAGGGGCAGCATCACGCGCGTGAAGACCTGGAAGGGGTTGGCGCCGTCGATGCGCGCGGCTTCCTCGAGCTCCGCGGGCAGGTTGAGGAACGCCGTGCGCATGAGGAACGTGCCGAACGCGCTGAACAGGCCGGGCGCCACGATGCCCATCAAAGTGTTCAGCCAACCCAGCGACTGCACGATCTGGTATTGCGAGAGCAGGTAGACCTGCGACGGCACCAGAAGGATCGACAGCACGAGCGCCAGCAGCAGGGCTCGTCCCCGGAACCGCATGCGCGCGAAGGCGTATCCGGCGAACGTGCACAGCACGATCTGCGCACAGGTCTGCACCACCGTCATCCACACGGATGTCTGCAGCTGCTGCAGGAACGGCAGCCGCTCGAAGACCTCGACGTAGCTGCTCCACTGCAGGTGGGCCGGCCAGAACGTGGGTGGCACCGACTGCACCTCGGCCTGCGTGGACAGCGACATGATGATCTGCCACAGGAACGGGAAGGCCATGATGAAGCCGCCGACGCCGAGCACAAGGTGGATCCACCACGTGCGACCCTCGCGCGGCACGGCCTGCCGACGGGGGATGCCGCCGGTGACGAGGGCGCGTGTGGTGGGGGTGGCCTGTGCGATGCCGGTCATGACTGGGCCCACCTTCTCTGGGCGCGGAACTGGACGAGCGTGATCAGACCGATGATCACGAAGATCACCATCGCGATCGCTGCGGCCAGGCCCTTGTCGTTCTGGATGAAGCCCGTCGAGTAGAAGTAGAAGACGAGCGACATCGTCTTGGGCAGCACCGGGTTCGAGCTGCCGAGGATCGCGTAGAGCAGGTCGAAGAGCTGGAAGCTGCCGATCGTCGTGATGATGAGCACGAAGAAGATGCTGGGGGTCAGCAGCGGCACGGTGATCGAACGGAACTGGCGCCATCTGCTCGCGCCGTCCACACGCGCGGCCTCGTACAGCTCGGACGGGATGTCCTTGAGACCGGCGCCGAGGATGATCATGGAGAACCCGACCGACGACCACAGACCGACGATCGAGACGGCCACCAGGGCGAAGCCCGGCGTGGAGATCCAGTACGGCCCGGAGATCCCGAACAGGGACAGGAACCAGTTCAGCACCCCGAAGTCGCCGTTGAAGATGATGCGCCAGACCAGTGCGATCGCGGCAGGCATCGCCACATAGGGGAGGAAGAACAGCGCACGGTAGAACTGCGCCAATCGCAGCCCCGGCGTGTTCAGCAAGCTGGCCAGCCACACCGCGATCGGGACACCGAGCAGCACGATCAGCGTGTAGATCAGGGTGTTCAGCAGCGCCTGGTATAGCTGCGGGTCGGACAGCAGCGCCGCATAGTTCGTCAGCCCGCTGAAGACTGCGCCGCCGAAGACGCCCCAGGTCGTGAACGAGAACCAGAAGGTCTGCACGATCGGCCACAGGTAGAAGATCGCGACACCGATCAGCAGCGGCCCCGCGAACAGCCATGGCCACGCGCCGTCGGCCCGCAGCGACCGCGCGCCCCGTCCGGGCTCGCCGGAGCGAGTCCGGACGGGGCGGCCAGCCGACCCGCCGGCGACGGCATCGCGCACGTGCGCATCGACGGCCATCGCGTCACTCCTTGGCCAGCGCCGCATCCATCTGCGTCGCCAGATCCTTCAGGACGCCGTCGACGGGCTGCGATCCGTCGAATGCCGATGGAAGCAGGTTCGCCTCCAAGGTGTTCCACGCGGCGGTGTTCTTCGAGATCGGCAGGGGCTTGGCGTAGTCCACCGCATCAAGGAAGACCTGCAGGTTCGCATCGGGCATCGACTTGGTGAACGCATCCTGCGTGCCGTTGAACGCGGGGATCACGGCGCCCAGATCGCCCTGCTGCTGCTGCGCCTGCTTGCCGGCCAGGTAGGCCTGAAGCGCCTGGGCGGCGGCCTTGTGTGTGGAGTTCGCCGCCACGACGTTGGCCACGCCGTGGATGACGGTGGCCTGCTGCTGGCCCTTGGGCAGCGGGATGACGACGACGTCCTTCTCCATGTCGGAGCCGGCAAGGGCGCCGCGGAACCAGCTGCCGCCCTGATACATGGCCAGCTTGCCCGACGTGAACCACTGGTCGGCGCCGGTGTCGGTGAGCTGTGCCATGCTCGGCGACGCCCCCGATGCGATGAGGTCGGTCCAGAACGCGATGCCGGCCTTGGCTGCGGGGGTGTCGTACTCCGACGTCTTCCCGTCCGCCGAGATCACGTTGCCGCCGGCCTGGAAGATCGTGTCGTAGTAGGTGGTCTGCCCATCCATGCCGCCGGCGGCCCCATAGATGCCCTGCGCCTTGAGCTTGTGCGAGATCTCGGCGGAAAGGCTTTGGAAGTCGTCCCAGGTCCAGCCGTCCGTCGGCAGCGCCACGCGGGCCTTCTCGAACAGCGACTTGTTCGCCCAGATGGCGATGGTGTCGAAATCCTTCGGCACGCCGTACTGCACGTCGTCGTAGGTATACAGGTCGTTGAGCGCCTTCGAGTAGTTCGCGGGGTCGATCGCGCCCGCCTTCACCTCGGCCGTGATCGGCTCGAGCTTGCCGTTGGAAGCGTAGAGCTGGAAGTTGGGACCGTTCATCCAGAAGAGGTCGGGGAGGGTGTTGCTGGACGCCTCGGTCTGCAGCTTCGTCCAGTAGGTGCCCCAGGGCGTGACGTCGACGTTGACCTTGATCTTGGGGTACTGCTCGTTGAAGCCCTCGAGGTTCGCCTTGATCGCTGCGACCTGGTTCTGGTCCCAGACCGCGTAGGTGAGCGTCGCGGCGGTGTCCTTGCCGACCGGTGCGGTCTGGGGCGCGTCGCCCCCGGCGTCGCCCGGCCCCGCGCAGCCGGCCAGCAGAAGGGTTGCGCAGGCAGCGCCGACGATCCCGAACAGCGCGCCGCGACGTGTGCGGCGCATCGTGGTGTGGTGCATGTCAGTTCCTTTCCGATGCCGTCGGCGCGTCAGGACGCGGACGGAGTCTGTGCAGCGGGCCCGAACCACCGGTGACACGGCGAGCGCCTCGCGTGTCGGCCATCGCGCAAGGAGTGGGCCACGAGCGCTCCGCTGCCGCGTCGAGGACCCGAGATGCAACGGCCGTGCCGGTCGTCGCGTGCATTTCACCGCTCCCTTGCGTGAATGTTCCGTTCATACTGACAACGCGGTCAGGAACGCACAAGCAATACGCAGAGAATCGTTCATTCGATCAATCGCAATGATCAACCGATCACCGCGGTCGCTCGAAGCGGTGTCAGAGCCCGAGGATCCGCGCGGCGTTTCCGCGGTACAGGCGCGCAAGCAGGGCGCCGTCGATGCCTGCGGCAGACACGGCCCACCGTCCCTGGGGCGGGATGGGAGCTCCTGGCGCGTAGTCGAACCCCTCGTCCGTCGACTCCAAGAACCGGAAGTGCAGGCGGTACTGCTCGTCGCTGGCCGGGTAGATGTCGGTGCCGAACAGCACGCGGTCGGGCCACGCCGCGACGAGCCGGGCGAAGCGCCGCGGCTGCCGGCCGAGCTCGGCCATCCGGCCGGCGATGTCGACGTGATAGTTCGGGGCGGCGGCCAGGAGGCGCTCGACGCGGTCGAGGTCTTCCGCGACGCATCCCATGTGCGCACCGATGAAGGTGGTGCCGGGGCAGGCGAGCACGAGCCGGGCGTGTGCGTCCAGCAACGCGTCGAAGGTGGGATAGCGGTCGTGGTCGCCGAACCACCAGGCGCGTTCGATGCGCAGCTCATCGAGCCGTTCGTTACGGGGATCCAGCGGCTCGAAGAAGGCGATCGGATCGGCCGTGTGGATGAGCACGGGCAGCCCGAGCTCGCCGGCGCGGCGCAGCACGGTGACGATCTGCGGGGCGTCGGGCATCACCAGCGCGCCTGCCGGACCGCGGAACCGCAGCCCGAGCGACTTCCAGACCTTCACGCCACGGGCGCCGCGGCGGGCGGCGTCCTCCAGCTGTGCGATGAGCAGCTGCACGCCCTCGGGATCCGCCAGCTGGGCCCAGTCGAGCTGGCAGAACGTGAAGAATCGTCCCGGGTAGGCGCGATCGTATCGATCGAGGTTCGCCTCCAGCTCGTCGGACCACATCCCGTCGAGGTTGACGATGGAATCGACGTGGCGCTCGTCCATCATGCGCACGAGGCCGGGGACGTCGTCGATCATCCAATCTCCGTCGGCGGTCAGCCAGCGCCCGAGATGGTTGTGCACATCGATGCACGGCACGGCCGGCACCGGCACGTCCGTGGTGCGAGTGCGCAACTGCCGCTGCGGCCTCCAATCCCGAAGACGGATGTCGTCGATGCTCATGTCGTCCCTTCGCGGCACTTCAGGCGGCCGATGGCCGCCTGCTCCCCAACCTTCTCCTGCATCGTTCGATCGCGCAATCATTCTCTCAATCAGAGTGAGCGATTAGCGCATTTTCTTTCGCAATCGCTCATTCTGAGTCAGGATGGCGGACAGCGAGGCGGCATCGCCGCTGCTCAAACCGCATCCGCAGGGAGCATTGCACCATGAACATCACGTCCACGGAGATCACCAGCCAGCCCGAGGTCTGGCGCCAGTCGCTCGCCGTGCTCGATCACGCGCGCGAGCTGCTGACGCGACCCGGAGAACGGGTGCTGGTGATCGGCTGCGGAACGTCGGCGTTCGTGGCCGAGTCGTTCGCGCTGCTGCGCGAGCAGGCGGGATTCGGCGAGACGGACGCCGCCTACGCGTCTGAGCCCCGCCCGTGGCGGCCGTACGACGCCGTCATCGGCATCAGCCGCTCGGGCACGACCACCGAGGTGATCGCGGCGCTGGCCGGCGTGCCCCAGGGCGTCCGGCGGATCGTTGTCACCGGCGTCGAGGACTCGCCCGTCGCCCGGGCCGCCGATGACGTCTTGTTGCTCGACTTCGCCGACGAGCGATCGGTGGTGCAGACGCGGTTTCCCACGACCTTCCTGTTCCTGGCCCGCGCCGCCTTCGGCGAGGACGTCTCGACACTGCCCGACATGGCCGAAGCCGCGCTGGCCGCACCTGCCCCCCAGCCGCCCGACGGCTTCGACCATGTCGTCTACCTCGGCCGTGGATGGACCTACGGGCTGGCGCAGGAGGCTGCGCTGAAGATCCGTGAGGCCGCGCAGGCATGGGCGGAGGCCTACCCGCTGCTCGACTATCGTCACGGGCCCCTCGCCGTTGCCCACCCGGGATCGCTGGTGTGGCTGCTGGGCACGCACGACGACGATCTCGCGCGAGAGATCGCCGCGACCGGGGCGACCGTGGTCTCCCGCGCCGCCGCCGATCCGCTCGTCGAGCTCGCGCTCGCGCAGCGCCTCGCGGTCGAGACAGCGGTCTCCCGCGGGCTCGACCCCGACAGCCCGCGGCGGCTGACCCGGTCGATCGTGCTCTCCTGACCTTGCGCGCGCGCCGTCTGCGCTGCACCATTCTCAAGGAGCCCGGATGATGACCTCGCACGCACCGGTCGGAAGCGCACCGACCCCGCCGACACCGATCGGGATGTCGCGATGAGCGTGTCCCGCGTGCTCGTCGTCGGCGATGCCAATCTCGATCTCGTGCTGCGTGGCGACGTGGTGCCGCGGTTCGGGCAGGCCGAGCAGCTGCTGGACGGCGCCGACCTCGTGCTGGGCTCGAGCGCCGGGATCGTCGCCGCGGGTCTGGCCCGCCTGGGCGTGGCCACGGCGCTTGCCGCACGCGTGGGCGCGGATCTGTTCGGCGTGCGCACGCGCGAGCTGCTGTCGGCGGCGGGGGTGGACACCTCCCACGTGCTCTCCTCGCCCGAGCCGACCGGTCTCTCGGTGATCTTGTCCGCGCCGGACGATCGGGCGATCCTCACGCTCGTCGGTGCGATCTCAGCGCTCTCCGACGCCGACGTGCAGAATGCGGCATCCGCTCTTGAACCGGCTCATGTGCACGTGGCCTCGTTCTTTCTCGTGCCAGCCGTCGCGGCGGCGCTCCCCGCTCGGCTGGAGTCCCTGCGCGCCGCGGGCATGACCACGAGCCTGGACACCAACTGGGATCCGTCCGGCCGGTGGGAGGGCGTGCGGGAGTGCCTTGCGTACCTCGATGTGCTGCTGCCCAACGCCGCCGAGGCGATGGCGTTGTCGCGCGCGATCGGCGACGACCCCGACGACCCGGAGGACGCCGCGCGCCGGCTCGCGGCGCGGGGGCCCGCCGTGGTCGTCAAAGACGGCTCCCGGGGCGGTTTCGCCGTGGCCGACGGATCGCTGGTGCGCGCCCCGAGCCGGCCGGTGCGGGTCGTGGACACCACCGGCGCCGGCGACAGCTTCGCCGCGGGATTCCTGGCCGCTCGTCTGGAGGGCAGGCCGCTTGCGGACGCCGTGCGCTGGGCGGTCGCCGCAGGATCGTTGTCCACCCGTGGCGTGGGAGGCACCGACGGGCAGCCCACGCGCGGCGAGCTGCTGGCCGCGCTGGGCGAGGGCGACTCGTCGTGATCACCTGCCTTTCCCTGGGGCCGGCGCTGGATGTCACCTACGGCGTTGCGAGTCTGCGTGTGGGGGAGATCCATCGTCCGACCTGGCAGCTGGCCCTCCCCGGCGGCAAGGCTGTCAACGTGGCTCGTGCGCTGCACACGCTCGGCACCGCCGCCCGGGTGATCCTGCCGCTGGGGGGCCCGGTCGGACAGCTCGTGCAGGCGGGGCTGGA
>ERZ778017.1104-NODE-1104-length-29141-cov-99.434092_pt1 | contig 29141 bp, 26 predicted proteins | sample MGYA00375747_ERZ778017 | MGnify/ENA primary metagenome ERZ778017 (study PRJEB29350, sample SAMN05509838) | bioreactor metagenome | biome: bioreactor; material: wastewater | place: South Africa: University of Cape Town | collected 2014-03-17 ...
TTGTGGTGGCCGAAGTGGGCCACCAGTCCGGCGTCCAGGTCGGCTTCTTTCCAGTTGGGGTTGGCACCGGCGAGGAACTTGGCGATTTCTCCGGCGTTGGCGGCGGCGTCCTGCAGCGCCTTGTCTTCACCTGCGGCGTTGCCTGCATGGGCGGAATCGGTCAGGGCCTTGACGGCGCCCCAGTGCCCGGCCAGCAGCTTGAGCAGTCCATCGCCCGCGGGCTGACCGTAGAACCCGGCCACGGCATGCGCGATGTCCTTGGCGTTGGCGACGACCGCGTCGGCAGCCTTGGCGGCGCCCGCCTTGTTGCCCGCGAACACCGCGAGCGCGTAGTCGCGCGTGGTCACGACGTGGCCGTGCCAGAGCCCGCGCATGGCCTTGTGCAGGTTGGGCGCGGCCGTCGGTGCCGGTGCTGTCGCAGCATGCGCGTGGCCCTGCGCGAGCGCGGGCGTAGCCGCGGTGAACCCGAGACCCAGCAGGGCGGCACAGGCGATCGACAGTGTTTGCATCTTCATGTTCATCACGAATTCTCCAAATCATTGATGACGCCGTGGTGAATCATTCATCGCGGCAACTCGTTCTTTGCGGTAACCAGCCGAGTTGCAGCATTGGATGCAACCAGCATCGCTGGCGTTTCAGAAAAACTCCCTCGTTCGTCGGTTACGCTGCGGGCTGCGCTCATTACAGACTTTTCGGCATGCCTTGTCCGTCGATCGATTCCTTGACACCTGCGCCAGTGGCGCTATTGAAATGACAGCGCGTTGCGTCATGGTGCTGGGCACCAGCAGCGGCGCGGGCAAGAGCTGGATGGCGACCGCGCTGTGCCGCCACTACGCCAACCGGGGCCTGAAGGTCGCGCCGTTCAAGGCGCAGAACATGAGCAACAACGCGCGGGTGGTGGCGGGACTGGCGGGCGCGGATGTTCAGGCCCCCGTGGGCGAGATCGGCAGCGCGCAGTACTTTCAGGCGCTGGCTGCGCGCGCCGAGCCCGACGTGCGCATGAATCCGCTGCTGCTCAAGCCCGAGGCCGACACGCACAGCCAGGTGGTGCTGCTGGGGCAGGTGCACGAAGCGCTTTCGGCGCTGCCCTGGCGCGGGCGCAGCGAGCGGGTGTGGCCGCGGATCGCCGAGGCGCTCGACCAACTCCGCGCCGAGAACGACGTGGTGGTGATTGAAGGCGCGGGCTCGCCCGCCGAGATCAATCTGATGGCCAGCGACGTGGTGAACCTGCGTGTCGCGCGCCACGCCGATGCGCGCTGCCTGCTGGTGGCCGACATTGACCGCGGCGGGGCGTTTGCGCATCTGTACGGCACCTGGGCCCTGCTGCCCGAGATGGACCGCGCGCGCATCCGGGGCTTCGTGCTCAACAAGTTCCGTGGCGACGCCGGCCTGCTTGCGCCCGCGCCCGAGAAGTTGCAAGAACTGACCGGCGTGCCCACGGTGGCCATTGTCCCCATGCGCTTCGGCCACGGGCTGCCGGAGGAAGACGGTGTGTTTGACGAGCGGGCGACTGCCCTTCCACGGGAGGGCGGGGCAGGCCTGCCGCGGCGCATCGCGATCGTGGCGTACCCGCGCATCAGCAACCTCGATGAATTCCAGCCATTGAAGAATCTGCCGGGTGTTTCGCTCGTCTGGGCGCGCAGCGCGGCGCAGCTCGGCGGGGCCGACTGGATCATCCTGCCCGGCAGCAAGGCCACCGCGTCCGATCTGAATTGGCTGCGCGCGCGCGGCATGGATGGCGCCATTGCGCGCCATGCGGCGGCGGGCGGCGCGGTGCTGGGCATCTGCGGCGGCCTGCAGATGCTGGGCGAGGCGCTGATCGATCCGCACGGCGTGGAGCCCGGTGGCAGCGGCCCGGGCCTGGGGCTGCTGCCGCTGGTGACGCGGTTTGCGCCCGAGAAGACGCTACGGCGTGGCGCCTGGCGCTTGGGCGAGGTGGCGGGCGCCTGGGCGCCGCTTTCTGGTGTGGCCTTCGGCGGCTACGAAATTCACAGTGGCCAGACGGTGCAGCACCCCGCGATGGCGCGCCAGGGCGACGTGGCGCGCGAGCTGCTGGCGGGGCTGGCGTGGCAGAACGCGGCGGGCAATGTGCTGGGCTGCTACGTGCACGGCCTGCTGGAGGACGTGGCGGTGCTGCGCGCGTTGCTCGGCGCCGAGGCGCGTTCGCTCGACATGGTGTTCGATGCGCTGGCCGCGCAGGTGCAGGCGGCGTTCGCGCCCGGGCTGCTTGATATGCTCGCGGCCCCTGATTGAATTGTGCATTCTCATGACTTTCGCCGTACCCGCCGTTCCCGCTCTGCAAGATGTTCAACTGGATGCCCGGTTGCAGCACAAGATAGCCCGCAAGACCGTGCCGCACGGTGCGCTGGGGCGCATCGCGGCGCTGGCGTGTCGGCTCGGGCGGATTCTGGGGGCGTCCGAACCCCGGTTGATCGACCCTCAGCTCGTGGTGTTCGCCGCCGACCACGGCATCGCCGCGCGTGGCGTGTCGGCCTACCCGAGCGACGTGACGGGGCAGATGGTGGGCAATTTCCTCGCCGGGGGCGCGGCGGTGAGCGTGCTGGCGCGCCAGCATGGCGTCACGCAAACCGTGGTGGACTGCGGCGTGCGGCGCGACTTCGCACCTGTGCCGGGCCTGCTGATCCGCAAGATCGCGCCGGGCACGCAAGACAGCAGCGCAGGCCCGGCGATGACGCGCGCGCAGTGCGAGCAGGCGCTGGCCCATGGCATGGCGCTGGCGCGGGCGTTGCCCGGCAATGCGCTGCTGCTGGGCGAGATGGGCATAGGCAACACCAGCGCCGCGTCGCTGCTGGTGGCGCGGCTCGGGGGGCTCGACGTGGCCGAGGTGACGGGCGCGGGCACGGGGCTCGATGCCGATGGCGTCGCGCGCAAGACCGCGGTGCTGCGCGAGGCGCTGGCGGCCAACGCCGAGGCCACCGAGCCGCTGGACGCGCTTGCAGCGCTCGGCGGTTTCGAGATTGCGACCATGGTTGGCGCCATCGTGCAGGCCGCAAGCGAGCGGCGCGTGGTGGTGGTCGATGGCTTCATTGCCACGGCGGCGGTGCTGGTGGCCTGCCGCATCGCGCCGCACGTGGCGCAGCGCTGCGTGTACGCGCACCGCTCGGATGAGCATGGCCACGCGCGGCTGCTGGCGCTGATGCAGGCCGAGCCGCTGCTGGACCTGGGCCTGCGCGTGGGCGAGGGCAGCGGCGCGCTGCTGGCGTGGCCGATTCTGGAATCGGCTTGCCGCATTCTCAACGAGATGGCGAGCTTCGAGTCGGCGGGTGTGTCCGACAAGGGTTGATCGCGGCGCCGGTCAGAACCGCCCCTGCCACGTCAGCGCCAGGCTGCGCCCCGGCGCGATCAGTTCCATGCCCGGCAGGCCTTCGGCCAGGTGGTCGTGGTAGCGTTTGTCGGTCAGGTTCTTTACCGCCACGCGCAGGTGCTGGCCCTTGGCGTAACGCCAGGTGGCGCCCACGTCGAGCACGCCGTAACCGGCCGTGGGGTCTTCGGTGCCTCGGCTGAAGAGCGTGGCCACGCGGCTTTGCCGGCGCACCAGGCGGGCGCTGGCGTCCAGCGACCAGACGGTGGTGACCTGCCCCTGCCAGCCCAGCGTGAGCGTGTCGGCGGGCATCATGAAGAGCGGCTCGTTCAGATCGCCGTTGGTGCCGCGGATGCGCGTGTAGCCGGCCCAAAGCAGCTGCCCGGGCCTGAAACGCCAGCGCAGCGAGGCCTCCACCCCATCGAGCGTGGCGTGGCCCAGATTCACGCTCTGCTTGCAGTACGCCGCGTTCGGCCCGGCGCCACAGGCGGCCACGGCGGCCGCACCGCTCAACTGCATGCCGGTGATGTAGTCGTCCACGCGCATGCGCCAGGCCGAGACGCTGTAGTCCAGCGTGGCATCCGAGCCCTTGAGGCCCAGCTCGAACTGTGTCGCGTGCTCGGGCTTGAGCTGCGGGCTGCCGGCCCAGTAGAAGCCGTCGTTGCGCGCGCCTGACTGGTAGCGCTCGCGCAGGTCGGGCGCGCGGAAGCCCCGCGAGAGATTGGCGAAGGGCCGCAGCAGCGGCGCCACTTCATAGACCGCGCCGATGCTGCCCGAAAGCGCGCCGTCGCTGCGATCCAGCCCCGTGCTCACGGTGTGGTTGGCCATGTCGGCGGCGCTGCCGCTCACGCGGTCGTAGCGCAGGCCCGCGAGCACGCTGAGCGCGCCGAATTTCATGTCGTCCTGCGCGTACACGCCCGTGGCCCGCAGCGCGCCGTCGGTGAACGGTTTGGAGGGCGCGAACGCCGCGAACGTGGGTGGACCGGCCATGCGGCTGTCGGGATCGGCCGTCATGCGCCAGGCGTTCAGGCCCAGCGAGAGCAGGTGCCGCGGATGCACCAGCCAGTCGGCGCGTGCATCGAGTCCGTCGGTGGCGAAGCCCACGTCGTTGAGCACGATGTCGTGCGCAAGCAGGCTGCCCCAGGCGTTGATCTGGCGCTGCATCTGCTGGCGGTACACGCGCACGTCCAGGTTCAGTGGCTGATCGCCCGTGCCCTGGCGGTTGTAGCCGACCTCGGCCAGGCGCCGCGTCTGCTCGGGCGAATGGATGGTGAGCCGGCCGACGGCGGCGACCGGGTGCGGCTTGGTCGAGCCCGGATACCAGACGTCGCGGTCGCTTTGCTGCTGCAGCGAAACGCGCAGCTGCTGGCGCCCGTCCAGCCGATAGCGGTACTGGCCGATGACGCTGTCCGAGCGGTAGCCGGTGAGTGCCTGGCGCCCGCCCGGGGCGCTGTAGTCGCCGACATCGGCCAGCGAGGCGCCGAGCATCACCGCGTGGTCGCCTTCGCTCGCGTTGAGCACGGCGGCGCCGTTCTTGCCGCGGCTGGCGCTGTCATAACCCAGCCGTGCCTTCAGGCCCACACCCGGCTCGAAGCGCGCCTGCGGCAGCAGCACGTTGACTGCCCCGCCCAGCGCGCCCGTGCCGTAGAGCACCGAGGCCGGACCCTTCACGACTTCCACGCGCTCGGCCAGGCCCAGAGAAAGGAAAGAGGCGATCGAGCCCGCGGGCTGCGCGGAATTGAGCCGCATGCCATCGACCATGAGCACGACGCTGTCCTTCTGCAACCCGCGGATCACGGGGTTCTGCCCCTGCGCGCTGTCGGACGAGGCCGCCAGGCCCGGCTCGCCCGCCAGCGCCTCGCCGACGTTTTGCGCCTGTTTGCGCGCGAGATCTTCCTGCGTGAGCACGGTGGTGGAGACAGGCGATTCGGCATCGCTGGCTGCGTAGCCCTTGGCCGTCACGTTGACCTCGGGCAGCGTGGCGCTGCTCTCCTGCGCCTGGGCTTGCGTCAGTGCCAGCGCGGCGAGCAGCACGGCCAGCGCCACGGTGCGCCTGGACCAGGGCAATGCCTTGCGTGCGTACCCCAGGCACACGCAATCCAATGGCACTGCGGCGGCATCGAAACGCGTGGCCCACAGCGCGGCGGGGGTGGGGAAGGCGGGCACGGGGGCCGTCGAGGGCAGGCGCATGTTGGATACTCGTGTGTCTTCGGTTCAATCCATGACTATAAATGATAATCAGTCGCATTCGCAATAAATTCATAGGGAATCAGACCGGGAAAGTACCGGGGCGGGACGCGTCATGACCGATGGCCTGCGCCACTTCCTGCTGGCGCTGCAGTTCTTCACGCGCATCCCTGTCACCGGGCGCCTGGCCGCGTGGGTGGGCTACAGCCCGGCCATGCTCAATGCGGCCAGCGGTCACTTTCCCGGCGTGGGCTGGGTCGTGGGCGCGGCGGGCGCGGGGGTGCTGTGGCTGGCGGGCTGGCGCTGGGGCGCGTCGCCCCTGGGCGCGCTGCTCGCGGCCGTGCTCGGCACCGCAGCCACGGTGTGGCTCACGGGGGCGTTTCACGAGGATGGCCTGGCCGATACGGCGGATGGTTTGGGCGGCGGCGCGACGCGCGAGAGGGCGCTGGCCATCATGAAGGATTCACGCATCGGCAGCTACGGCGCGGTGACGCTGGTGCTGGTGCTGCTGCTCAAGGTGGCGCTGCTGGCGCTGCTGGTGAGCCACGGCGCCGCTCGCGCGGCAGCGGTCGTGCTGGCGGCGCATGTGCTCTCGCGCCTGGCGCCGCTCTTGATCATGCGCGGTCTGCCCTATGTGAGCGAGAGCGCGCAGGCCAAGTCCAAGCCGCTCGCGGAGGCGGTATCAGGGGCGAGTCTATTCACCGGGATTTTGTGGTCGTTTCCTGCGCTGGTACTTATCTGGCAAGCACAAGGTACTATCGCAACGATAGTGGCGATGGTGTGTGAGCTGCTGATGGCGGTGGCTGTGCTGCGGCTGCTGCGCCGGCGCCTGCAGGGCTTTACCGGCGACACGCTGGGTGCGGCGCAGCAGCTGTGCGAGGTGGCGCTCTACCTGGGCCTGGCGTGGAGCGTGGCGGCATGAGGCTTTGGCTACTGCGCCATGCGCGGGTGGCTCTGCCCGAGGGCGTCTGCTATGGCGCCAGCGACGTCGCGGCCGATGCGCAGGCCACCGAGGCCGCTGCGCGCCAGTGGGCCGAGCGCCTGCCGCCGCAACTGGCGGTGCAGCATTCACCGCTGCAGCGTTGCGAGCGTCTGGCGCTTTCCCTGCAAGCCCTGCGGCCCGATTTGACCCTGGAACCAGACGCCCGGCTGCGCGAGTTGGATTTCGGCGGCTGGGAGGGTCAACCCTGGTCGGCGATCGGCCGCGAGGCCATGGATGCCTGGCTCGCCGACTTTGCCCAGGTGCGCCCGGGCGGGCACGGCGAGAGCGTGGCCGCGCTCATGGCGCGGGTGGGTGCCGCCTTCGACGATTGGCGCGCCGGCGAACGCGACGCGGTGTGGATCACGCATGCGGGCGTGATCCGCGCCGTGCGGCTCCTGGCGCAAGGCGTGCGCCGCGTGCGGGTGGCGCGCGACTGGCCAGCGCAAAGCGTGGCGTTCGGCGAGGCCTGGGTGCTGCAGGGTGGTGAGTAGTAAGTGGTGAGTGGCCATTGACGACTTACGACTTACGGCTCACCACTTACCACTTACGATCACGGGGTTGCAAACCACGCAAGAAGGAGACACGCATGCCATTCATCAAGACCCTGACGGCGGCGGTCGTCGGCTTCACGCTGGCCCTGGGCGCGCAGGCGGCGTGCCTGACGCAGGCCCAGGTGCAGGAGATGGCCGATCACTACTTTGCCAAGACGCCCGCGCCCAATTTCGCCAAGCAAAGCGACAAGGACGCCGCCTGCACGCGCGCCAAATTCAACAAGCTGCTGGCCGCTCACTACGGCAAGGTGGTGGGCTACAAGGCGGGACTGACCAACCCGGCGACGCAAAAGAAGTTCAACACCGACCAGCCGGTCTGGGGCGTGCTGTACCAGGGCATGATCCAGCCGAGCGGCTTCAGCACCGCGCCCAACTTCGGCGCGCGCCCGCTCTTCGAGGCCGACATGCTGGTGCGCGTGAAGGATGCGGGCGTGAACCACGCCAGGACGCCCGAGGAAGTGATTGAGCACGTCGATCAGGTGATCCCTTTCATCGAGCTGCCCGACCTCATCGTGCAGGCACCCCCGAAGCTCGATGGCGCGGGTGTGGGCGCGATCAACGTGGGCGCACGCTTGGGCGTGGCGGGCACGCCGATCGCGGTGCCGTCGGACCGCATGGACCGCTACGTGATGCTGGCGCAACTGGCGCATATGAACATCAAGGTCACCAACCAGCAGGGCGAGCAGATCGGAGCGGGCAAGGGCAGCGACATTCTGGAGCATCCGCTCAACGCCGTCGTGTGGCTCGCGCAGGCGCTGCGCAAGGAGCATCGGCAGATGAAGCCCGGCGACCTGATCAGCCTGGGATCGTTCTCGGCGCTGATGCCACCCAAGCCGGGCCTCACGGCCACGGTGACGTATGAGGGCCTGAGCGGTGCGCAGCCGGTGGTCGTGAATTTCAAGTGAGAGAACGTGACGTGAATCGGGTGGCGGCTGTGTCGGTTGACGCGGCCCCCACGCTGGAGTGAGGCATGCATCGCTGGCTCGTTGAGTCCATCTGGCTGGGGCACACGGCGCTGTCGTGGCTGCTGGCCGTCTCTCTTGCGCTGGCGGCCTGGGCGCTGGTGCATGGCGTGGTTCTCGTGCTCTCGCGGCGCCTGGCGCGCCTGGCTGCGGCCTACCCGCAAAGCCCGGTGGATATCGCCGCGGCGGTGGTGCGGGGCACGCGCGGCTGGCTGCTGCTGTTGCTGGCGCTGGCGATCGCCGCGCGCGTGCTGCACCTGCCGGGCGAGATCCACGCGGCCATGGGGCACCTGATCTATGTGCTCGTGGGCGTGCAGCTGGCGCTGTGGCTTTCGCGGCTGCTGGAGCGTTCGCTCGAACACCTGGCCGAGCGCGAGGGCACGCCGCGCAACCCGGTGCTGCTGGGCATCATCAAGTGGAGCGTGCAGCTCGTCGTTTGGGTGGTGCTGCTGCTGGCGGTGCTCTCCAACGCGGGGATCAATGTCAACGCCTTCATCGCCAGCCTGGGCATCGGCGGCGTGGCCGTGGCGCTGGCGGCGCAAAGCGTGCTGGGCGATCTGCTCGCCACCATCAGCATTGGCCTGGACAAGCCCTTTGCCGTGGGCGAAGACATCGCGTTCGACGATGTCTCGGGCACCGTGAGCCACGTGGGCATCAAGAGCACGCGCCTGCGCTCTCTTTCGGGCGAGGAGATCGCGATCTCCAACGCGCAGCTGCTGGGCAAGCGCGTGCACAACTACAGCCGCATGCAGGAGCGGCGCGTGGCCTACACGCTCGGCATCTCCGTCGACACGCCGCGCGAGAAGGCCGAGCGCATCGTGCAGGAGGTGCGCGCGCTGATCGCCGCGATCGACGGCGTGCGCTTTGACCGCGGGCATCTGACCGGCTTCGGCGAGTCCTCGCTCGACTACGAATTCGTCTACCACGTGCTCAGCCCCGACTTTGCGCGGCACCGCGACATACAGCAGCACATCACGCTCGCGATCCTGGCGCTGGTCGAACGCCTGCAGGTGCGCCTGATCACGCCCACGCACGTGCTGAGCACGCCGCAATCTTGAAGTCCCGGCATGAGCACTTTCGCACCCCTGTTTCCTGATCTGGCGCTCACGGCGCAGATGCGCGCCGTGCTCTCGGGCATGGCGCGCGCCGCGCGGCCGCCCCTGCACACGCTCTCGCCCGCGGCGGCGCGCGCGGCTTACGAGGCGGGCGCGGGGGTGCTGGAGATCACACCCGCCGCCGTGCCGCGCATCGAGGAGCTGCGCATTCCCGCGCGCGATGGCGCCCTGCTGCGCGCGCGCCTGTACGCGGGGGCCGACCACGGCGCCCAGCCCGTGCTGCTGTACCTGCACGGCGGCGGCTTCACCATCGGCAGCATCGCGACGCACGACGTGCTTTGCCGCGAGCTCGCGCACCTGAGCGGCGCGGCGGTGGTGTCGCTCGATTACCGGCTCGCGCCCGAGCATCGCTTTCCCGTGGCCAGCAACGACAGCTGGGATGCGCTCGCCTGGCTTGCCGCCCATGCCGGCGAGCTGCGGCTGGACCCGGCGCGCCTGGCCGTCGGCGGCGACAGCGCGGGCGGCACCTTGGCCGCGGCCTGCGCCGTGATGGCGCGCGATGCGGGCCTGAAGCTCGCGCTGCAACTGCTTTTCTACCCCGGCACCACGGCGCACCAGGACACACCCTCGCACGCCAGATTCGCCGATGGCCCGATCCTGGACAAGGCGTCGATCGACTGGTTCTTCGGCAACTACATTGCTCCAGGCCAGCGCGAGGACTGGCGCTTCGCCCCGCTGCTCGCGCCCGACGTCGAGGGCGTCGCGCCCGCGTGGATCGGCCTGGCGGAGTTCGATCCGCTGGTCGACGAGGGCATCGCCTGGGCCGACCGGCTGCGCATGGCGGGCGTGGCGGTCGACCTGGACATCTACCGCGGCGTGACGCACGAATTCATCAAAATGGGCCGCGCGCTGCCCGAGGCGCGCCAGGCGCACCGCGACGCCGCGCGCGCCCTGCGCGCCGCCTTTGAACTGGAGTGAACCCATGCCCTCAACGAGCAACTACCGCTGCCACCTGCGCCTGCGCGTGCGCTGGGCCGAGATCGACGCGCAGAAAATCGTCTTCAACGCGCACTATCTCACCTACGCCGATTGCGCCGTCACCGAATACTGGCGCGCGCTCGCGCTGCCCTACGAGGAGACGATGCACGCGCTGGGTGGCGACGTGTTCCTGAAGAAGGCCAGCGTCGAATACCACGCCTCGGCACGGCTGGACGACGTGCTCGACGTCGGCATGCGCTGCGCGCGCATCGGCACGACGTCCATGGTGTTCGACTGCGGCATCTTCCGCGGGGGCGAGCGGCTGGTGTCGGTCGAACTCGTTTACGTCTTTGCCGACCCGGCCACGCAGACCAAGCGCGACGTGCCGCCCGCCCTGCGTTCCGTGATCGAGCATTACGAAGCCGGGGATGAGATGGTCGAGCTGCGCACGGGCAACTGGATGGAACTGGCCGAGCTGGCCACGCCGCTGCGCACCACCGTCTTCGTGCACGAGCAGGGCGTGCCGCCCGAGATCGAGCTGGATGAGCTCGACGCCGTGTCCGTGCACGCCGTCGCAACCAACCGCTTGGGCGTGGCCGTTGCCACCGGGCGGCTGCTGCCCGCCGAGCACGGCGAGGGCCGCATCGGCCGCATGGCCGTGGCCCGCCCCCTGCGCGGTCAGCGCTGGGGCCGCCTGCTGCTGGACGCGCTGGTGCAGGCTGCGCAGGGGCGCGGCGACACGAGCGTGCTGCTGCACGCGCAGTGCCACGCCGAGGGCTTCTACCGCCGCGCCGGTTTCGTGCCCGAGGGTGAGGTGTTCGAGGAGGCGGGCATCGCGCACATCGCGATGCGCCAGCGCCTGAACCGGGCGCTTTCGGCGCCCTGAAAATTCACAAGAATCGCATCGATTCAAGGAGCTGCTTGCGCTGAATGGACAAGTGCTGGAGCCCGTTTTTATTCATCGAAAATAGCTATTGAAACAGGAGTGAACGGCCGGTGCCCGCGCAAGGGCTTGGCCGCCGCGCCGCAGGCGTCAGGTTCAGGCGAAGACTTCGTCCAGCCAATCCATGGAAACGGCCGCCGAGTACGCCAGATTGATGGCCTGGCAGTGGCCGTCCGCGCCCTCTTCGCGGGTGAAGACGCGCTGGCGCACCGGGCCGGTGATGCTCTGGCAGAAGCGTTCGCTTTGCGCCAGGGGCTCCTTGCCTTCGCCTTCGCCCACCAGCGCCAGCGAGGGGCAGGCGATGGCCTTGAGCTTTTCGGGCGCGACGCGGAATTCGCGCAGGCGCTGGTAGGTGTGCTTGAAGCTGTCGCCGCCCACGCGCAGCATGAGGTTGTGCATCATCGCGATGGTCTGCGCCGGGATGGCGCCCGGCGCAATCTTGTCGATGTCGGCCAGCGCGATGTCCTCGCTGTCGGGCAGCTCGGCCGGGTCGAACCCGACGAAGGACGCCATGTAGGCGTGCAGGTCGATGATGGGTGAGTTGGCGATGAGCGCGCGCACGCGCGGCTCGTGCGCGGCGATGCGCGTGGCAAAGTAGCCGCCGAAGCTGATGCCCATGAGCGCGACGCGCTGCGGGTCCACATCCGCTCGCGCGAGCACGTGATCAAGCGCCATGCGGCCGATGCGCTCGAACTCGGGGATGAACTGGATGCCGGGGTACAGGCGCAGCGTGTCCATCTGCCCCGGGCCGGTGAAGAGCATCAGGTGGTAGCCGCGCTCCATCGCCGCGCGGCCATAGGCCAGCCAGGTTTCCTCCAGCGTGCCGTCGTAGCCGCTGATGATGAGCAGCGTCTTGCCCGGCTTGCCCTGGGCTGCGGGGTTGCGAAAGTAGTAGGCGGGTAGTTGCACGCCGTCCAGCGGCAGCGTGAAGGCCTCGTAGGCGATGCCGCCCGCGCGCATCGCGGCGAGAAAGCAGGCGCGGCTTTCCAGCCCGAGCTGCGCGTGGCGCGGGTCGCTCGCGATGCAGTAGTACTCGGCCGCGCGGTAGTTGTTGCTGGCCACCAGGTACTGGTCACGCGCACTCGTGCCGTGCTGGCGCTGCAGGCGCGCGTCGGCGTCGTCTTTCTGGCGCCGACCGGCGGCGGCGAATTCGCTGACCCAGCTTTCGGGGTCGGCGTCCTGGATACGGCGGGCCAGCGCCAGGCATTCGCCGACCGAGGCGCCGCCGTAGCGCGTGGCGCCGAGCTGGCGCATCAGCTGGTAATCCATTTCGGCATCGGCAAAGCCGACGACGCGCGTGCCGCTGCGTTCAAGTTTCTCCACGGGGGCCTCCTGGGGGACGGGGGGCGCGGATTGCGCCACGGCGGGCAGCGCCAGGCTGGCGGCGGCCGCGGTGATGAACTGGCGTCGTTGGGACGAGAGCGAAGCGCCGTTTCGCATGGGTTGCACCTTGGTTTGTTGATGAAGCGCAAGGAATTTCAGGCTCGCTTGCCTACCATAACCGCCTGCTCGGACGCATGAAAGACAAAACCATGCCGGCTTTGATCCATGTCAGTTTCTGGCAGCGGGTGTTGTGCGCGTTTCTCGGTGCCTTCTGTCTCACGCCGCTGCAGGCGCAGGAAGCCGCACCGCTCGATTACTCCAGGGCCGATGCCTGGCTGGCGCGTCCGGGCCGGATGTCCGTCGCCAGCCGCGTGCCCACCGGCAGCGGCTTCAGCGACTTGCAGGACGTGGCGCGCGCCGACGTGTTCTACATCCATCCGACCACCTCGGTGAGCCGCAAGGACGTGCTGAACGCCGCCATAGCCGACCCCGAGGTCGTGAAGATGGACGCGATCATGCTCATGACGCAGGCCACGCCCTTCAACGGCGTCGCCCGCGTCTATGCGCCGCGTTACCGGCAGACGGCGCTGCACGTGTACTTCCTCTCGGAGGACGAGCAGCAGGGGCCGAGCAACCGCGCCTACGCCGACGTGAAGGCGGCGTTCGAGTACTACGTGCGCCACGACAACCAGGGGCGCCCGTTCTTCCTGGTCGGGCACAGCCAGGGCGCCAACCACGCGCAGCGCCTGCTCAGCGAGGTGATCCAGGGGCATCCCATTCAGGACCGGCTGGTGGCCGCCTACATCCCCGGCATTCCGCTGCCGAAGTCGGTGTTCCGCGATGACCTGCGCCAGATTCCGCCGTGTCACCAGCCCGCGCAGACCGGCTGCGCCGCCGTCTGGGGCACCTTCGGCCTGAACGGCGGCGACGATCTGCTGGAATGGTCGGACGTGGTGCACTGGGACGCCGCGAGCCAGCGCTGGACCTCGCGCCGCGGCGCCGCGATGGAAAACATCAACCCGGTGAGCTGGAGCAAGCGCCAGCCGCGCACCCCGGCGTCGGCGCACCGTGGCGGCACACCCTTCGGCGCGACGAGCGCAACCTTCTTCACCAACCCCGTCAGTCATCTGGTGAGCGTGAGCGACGAGCGCGGCTATGCCTTCGTCTCGCCGCTGCTGCGCAAGGAGCTGTTCACGGACGGCGGCATGTTCGGCGGCGAGAACTACCATGTCTTCGACATCAGCCTGTTCTGGCTCGATCTGCGCGAAAACGCACGTTTGCGCCTGGCGAGCTTTTTGCGTCGGCACGATGGCGTGGGCGCGCCGCTGATCGGGCCGACGGCCGAGCTGACCGTGCGCCGGGGCCAGAAGATGAACTGGCGTGTGCGCACCGCGACGCCAGCAACGCGCCTGGTCGCATCGGGCCTGCCCCAGGGCCTGAGCCTGGACGCGCGCACCGGCGTGATCCACGGCACGGCGCAGGCCCCCGGGGTCTACGCCGTGGTGCTGCGCGCCGAAAACGCCGAGGGCGCCGACACGGCCGACCTGGCCCTGACGGTGCGCTAGCGTCGCGCGCCGCCAGAGGGCGCGGCTGAATTACCATATCCGGCTTCCCTCTTGAGACTGCCCTTGCCGGATGCGCCGCTTCTTCATTCTTCTTCTGCTCGTTGCCGCGGCCCTGGCCGGCGCGGCCGCGTGGTGGGTGAACGCGCCGCTGCCGCTGGCGGGCGGTGAAACGCTGGAGCTGGAGGTCGAGCCCGGCACCACGCCGCTGGGCGTGGCGAAGGCCGCGGCCGCGGCCGGGGTTCAGGTGTCGCCGCATCTGCTGCGGCTGTGGTTTCGCGTCTCGGGCAAGGACCGGCAGATCAAGGCCGGCAACTACGAGATTCCCGTGGGCACGACGCCGCTGCTGCTGCTGAAAAAACTGGTCCGCGGCGATGCCACCATGATGACGGTGACGATCATCGAGGGCTGGAACTTCCGTCAGGTGCGCGCGGCGCTGGCGCATGCCGACGGGCTCAGGCATGAAACGCAGGACATGAGCGACGGGGCGCTGATGGCCGCGCTGGAGCGGCCCGGCGTGGCGCCCGAGGGCCGGTTCTTTCCCGACACCTACGCCTACGTCAAGGGCAGCAGCGACCTGGCCGTGCTGCGCCGCGCGCTGCGCCAGATGGACCGGCGCCTGGAGGCGGCCTGGGCGGGGCGCGCCGGCGGTCTGCCGCTCCAGTCGCCCGACGAGGCGCTGACGCTCGCCAGCCTCGTCGAAAAGGAAACCGGCCGCGCGCAGGACCGCGCCCTCATCGCCGGGGTCTTCGTCAACCGCCTGCGCGCGGGCATGCTGCTGCAGACGGACCCGAGCGTGATCTACGGCCTGGGCGACAAATTCGACGGCAACCTCAGAAAGCGCGATCTGCAGACCGATACGCCCTACAACACCTACATGCGGCCGGGCTTGCCGCCCACGCCGATCGCCATGCCGGGACGCGGCGCCCTGCTCGCCGCCGTGCAGCCGCAGCCGACGAAGGCGCTGTACTTCGTGGCGCGCGGCGACGGCAGCAGCGAGTTCAGCGCCACGCTGGGCGAGCACAACCGGGCCGTGAACCGCTATCAGAAGGGCGGCGGCAAGTGAGTACGGGTCTGTTCATCAGCTTCGAGGGCATCGACGGCGCGGGCAAGTCCTCGCACATTGACGCCCTGGCCCAGGCGCTGCGCGATGCCGGGCGCACGGTGGTGCTCACGCGCGAGCCGGGCGGGACGCCGCTGGCCGAGCAACTGCGCGAGCTGCTGCTGCACGAGCGCATGGACGCGCTGACCGAGGTGCTGCTGGCGTTCGCGGCGCGGCGCGACCACATTCGGCAAGTCATCGCACCGGCCCTGGCCGAAGGCCGCGTGGTGCTGTGCGACCGTTACACCGATGCCACCTTCGCCTACCAGGGCGCGGGGCGTGGATTCGATCTGCAGGCGCTCTCATTCATGGAGCGGCTCACGCAGACCGGGATTGGGCCAGAGCCCAATCTGATCTTGCAACCTGATCTGACGCTGTGGTTTGACGTGCCGCCCGAGGTGGCCGCGCAGCGGCTCGCCCAGGCGCGTGCGCCCGATCGTTTCGAGGCGCAGTCGCTGGCCTTCTTCACGCGCGTGGCGGGCGGCTATGCGGCACGCGCGGCGCAGGCGCCGCGGCGCTTTGCGCGCATCGACGCCGCGCGGGCGCCACAGCAGGTGCTGCAGCAGGTGCTCGCGGCCGTGGCGGCGCGCGGCTGGCTGGCCGGGGAGGGCGGCCATGGCTGAACTGGCCCCATGGATCGCCCGCCAGCGCGACGCCTTGCTCGCGCAGCGCGGCCACGCCTGGCTGCTGCACGGGCCCTCGGGCCTGGGGCAGTACTCGCTGGCGCTGGAGCTCGCGCGTGCCTGGCTGTGCGAGGCGCCCACGGCGCATGGCGCCTGCGGCACGTGCGCCAGTTGCCACGGCATCGCCGTGCGCACGCATGCGGATTTGCGCGTGCTCATGCCCGAGGTGCAGATGCAGCAGCTTGCCTGGCCGCTGTCCGAGAAGGCGCAGGCCGAGATCGACGACAAGAAGCGCAAGGCCAGCCGCGAGATCCGCGTGGAGGCGATGCGCGATGCGGTCGAATTTGCCCAGCGCACCAGCGCGCGCGGGCGCGGCAAGGTGGTGCTGGTCTATCCGGCCGAGCAGATGAATGCGGTGACGGCCAATGCGCTCCTGAAGACGCTGGAGGAACCGCCGGGCGACGTGCGCTTCGTGCTCGCGAGCGAGGCCGCGCACCAGCTGCTGCCCACCATCCGCAGCCGCTGCCTGGCGCACACGCTGCACTGGCCCACGGCCGCCGAGGCGCTGGCGTGGCTGCAGCAGCAGGGCGTCGCGGGCGATGCGGCCCAGGTGTGGCTGCGCGCCGCCGGCGGGCGCCCCGATGATGCGCTGGCGCTGGCCCGAAGCGGCCGCAAGCCCGAGGCGTGGGCGGGTCTGGCGCGCGCCCTGGCGCAGGGCGACGGGGCGCCGCTGGCCGACCTCGATGGGCCGCAGCTCGTTTTCGTGCTGCAGCAGCTGTGTCACGATCTGCTGGCGCTGCGCGTCGGCGCCGAGCCGCGCTATTTCGCCGTGGCCGATCTGCCCGCCGCCGCGCAGCTGCCGTCCCTGAACACGCTCACGCGCTGGGCCGGCCTGCTGCGTCAGGAGGCGCGCACGGCTGAGCACCCCTACAACGCCGGCCTGATGCAGGAGGCCCTGGCGGCGCAGGCGCGCGAGATACTGGCCGCGCCGCGCCGGCCCGGCGGCTGAGGCCCGATGTCCCGCGCGTGCCGGCCTTGCCCTAAACTCCTGCCGTCGCCACCGCCCTTCAGAGACCGCCGCCACCATGAATACCGCCGCCAATGCACCGCGTCCAAGCGTGATGCAGCTCAGCATCAAGGACAAGGCCCAGCTGTTGGCGTCCTATGTGCGGCTGTTCAAGGAGGGCGGCATCTTCGTGCCGACGACGCGCGAATACCGGCTGGGCGACGACGTGTACGTGCTGCTCTCGCTGCCCGAGCAGCCGCAGCGCTACCCGGTGGCGGGCCGCGTGGCCTGGGTCAACCCGGCGCGCGTGGGCGGCGGGCGCACGCAGGGCGTGGGCGTGCGCTTTCCGGACGACGACAAGGCGCGCGAGCTCAAGGCCAAGATCGAGGAACTGCTCGGCACCGCCCTGGGCTCGGACAAGACCACCCAGACGATTTGATCCGCCGCCTGCGATGCGGCCCGACCCCGAGCGATGTTTGTCGATTCCCACTGCCACCTGAACGATCCCGAGCTGCGTCCCCGCCTTCAGGAAATCCGCGCCGCCATGGCGCAGGCCCAGGTGGACCGCGCGCTGTGCATCTGCACGACGATGGAGGAATTTCCCGACGTGCACCGGCTCGCGCTCGATCACGACAACTTCTGGGCCTCGGTCGGCGTGCACCCCGAGACCGAGGGTATGGCCGAGCCTTCGGTCGATGAACTCGTGCGCCTGGCGTGCCTGCCGCGCGTGGTGGCCGTGGGCGAAACCGGGCTCGACTACTTCCAGATGGACGAGCGCAAGGGCGGGCGCAGCGTGGCTGACCTGCAGTGGCAGCGCACGCGTTTTCGCACGCACATCCGCGCCGCGCGCGCCGCGCGCCGACCGCTCGTGATCCACACGCGCAGCGCATCGCAGGACACGCTCGCCCTGCTGCGCGAAGAGGGCGAAGACGGCGGCGCGGGCAGCGTGGGCGGAGTGTTCCACTGCTTCACCGAGACCATGGAGGTCGCGCGCGCCGCGCTCGACCTGGGCTTTTACATCTCGCTGTCGGGCATCGTCACCTTCAAGAAGGCGCAGGAGCTGCGCGAGGTCGCGGCCTTCGTGCCGCTCGACCGCATGCTGATCGAGACCGACAGCCCCTACCTCGCGCCCGTGCCCATGCGCGGCAAGGTCAACAACCCTTCCTACGTGCCCTTCGTGGCGCAGCAGATCGCGCAGGTGCGCGGCGTCGGCGTGCCGGTGATCGCCGAGGCCACGAGCCGCAACTTCGAGCGGCTCTTTCTTGGCGGGATGGGTGCATGAGCGTGCGCAGGCGCTGGCTCGGCGTGCTGGTGCTGGGGCCGGTGCTGGCCGCATGCATGCCGCTGGCGCGGGCTGGTGCCTGGGAGGATTTCTTCCAGGCGATCGAGCTCGACGATGAGCGCACCGTGGCCGATCTGCTGCGCCGCGGGTTCGACCCCAATGCGCGCGACGCGCGCCGCCAGCCGGCGATCACCGTGGCGTTGTTCAAGGATTCGCGCAAGGTGGCCGCGGTGCTGCTCGCGAGCCGCAAGCTCAAGGTCGAGGCGCGCAACGCCAAGGATGAGAGCCCCTTGATGATGGCCGCGCTGCGCGGCAATCTGGAAGCGGCGCGCACCCTGATCGCGCGCGACGCCGACGTGAACAAGACCGGCTGGACGCCCTTGCACTACGCGGCCAGCGGCAGTTCGGACCATGCGCAGGCCATGGTGCGGCTGCTGCTCGAACACGCGGCCTACATCGACGCCGAGGCACCCAACGGCAATACGCCGCTGGTGATGGCGGCCGAATTCGGCGAGATCGACGTGGCGCGCCTGCTGCTGCACGAGGGCGCGGACCCGACGATCCGCAACCGCGGCGGCCAGACGGCACTGGATGCCGCGCGCAAGGCCGGGCGCGACGGTCTGGCGCAGGACATCATCCGTGCCATGCAGCAACAGCGCCCGAACAAGGGACAGTGGTGAACGCTACTGATGTGATAGTAGATATCGCTTGATGGCAATCGATTTCAGATACATTGATATCTGAAACACCTGTGAATCAAGCGCGCATTGCTATGCTTCGTGAGAAGAGCGTAACCGTGCGTACAGGCCGTCTGCGGCCATCAGCTCGGCGTGTGTGCCCTGCTCGACGATGCGCCCGTGCTCCATCACGAGCACGCGGTCCGCGTGCTCTATGGTCGAGAGCCGGTGCGCGATGATGAGCGTGGTGCGCCCGTGCATAAGCCGCTGCAGCGCCTGCTGCACCAGGCGTTCGGAGGCGGTATCGAGCGCCGATGTGGCCTCGTCCAGCAGCAGGATGGGCGCGTCCTTGTACAGCGCCCGCGCGATCGCCAGGCGCTGGCGCTGCCCGCCCGACAACTGCGTGGCGTTGTGTCCCACCAAGGTATGCATGCCCTGCGGCAGGCTGGCGATGTGATCGGCCAGGTTGGCCGCTTCCAGGCACTGCGCGACGCGCGTCTCATCGATGGGGCCGCCCAGCGCCACGTTGGCCGCGATGCTGGCGTTGAACATCACCACGTCCTGGCTCACGAGCGCGAACTGATGGCGCAGCGACGCGAGCTGCCAGTCCGCGAGCGGCACGCCGTCGAGCGCGATCGTGCCGCTCGTGGGCACGATGAAGCGCGGCAGCAGGTTCACCAGAGTGCTCTTGCCCGCGCCCGAAGGCCCGACGAGCGCCACCGCCTCGCCCGGCGCGATCGCGAGCGAGACGCCGTCGAGCGCGCGCGCGTGCTTCGCGTCGTAGCTCACGCACACGTCGCGCAGCTCGATCGCGCCTTGCGCGCGCTCACACGCGTGGCGGCCTTCGTCCTCGGGCTCGGTGTCGTCGAGTAGCCGCAGCCCGCGCTCCAGCGCCGCCGCGCCGCGCGTGATCGGGTTGGCCACGTCCGCCAGCCGCTTGATCGGCGAGATCAGCATCAGCATGGCCGCGATGAAGGCCGCGAATCCGCCCACGCTCACCGCCTGCGGCCCGCTGCCCCGGCTTTGCCACAGCGCGATGCAGATCACCGCGGAGAGCGCGGCCGCCGCCAGCAGCTGGATGGCGGGCGTCATCGCGCTGGAGGCGACGACCGACTTCATCGCCAGCTGCCTCAGGCGCTGGCTCAGCAGCTCGAAGCGCCCGGCCTCCTGCGCCTGCGCGCCGTGCAGCCGCACCATGCGGTGCGCGAGCACGTTTTCCTCGACCACGTAGGCCAGGTCGTCGGTGGCATCCTGGCTGCTCTTGGTGATGCGGTACAGGCGCCTGGAAAGCGTCGTCATCACCCAAGCCACCGCCGGCACCATGAAGGCCACGATGAGCGTGAGCTGCCAGTTCAGGTACAGCAGATAAGCGAGCAGCGCCAGCACCGTGAAGCCGTCGCGCGAGGCGCCGAGCAGCGCCTGCACCAGCACGTTGAAACCGTTCTGCACCTCGTACACCACGGTGTTGGACAGCGTGCTGGCCGACTGGTGCCCGAACACATCCATGCGCGCCACCAGCAGCCGCTGAAACAACACCGAACGCAGCCGTACCATGCCTTCGTTGGCGATGCGCGCGAGCGCGTACTTGCCGGTGAATTGCGCCACGCCGCGAAGCAGAAACACGCCGATGATGGCCACCGGCACCAGCCACAACGGCAGCGACCCCTCGGTGAACCCCTCGTCCAGCAGTGGCTTGAGCAGCGCTGGAATCAGCGGCTCGGTGCTCGCGGCAACCAGGGTTGTGACGATCGCCACGACCCACGCCAGGCGCTGGTTGCCGAAGTAGGGCTGCAGGCGCTTGAGGCGCTGGCTCAGCCGCGACGCCGGCGCTTGGGAATTACCCGCAGTAGAATTCTTGCTTTGCATTCACTGCAAATTCTAAGTTGAGGTGGTTTAAAAGCAGCACAGTTTGTCACATGGCTTGCGACGTCATGTGTAACATTCCAAGCTTTGTCTGACGGCTTTTTCAAGTCAGTGTTCGGCATGATGTTTGACCACCTTCCCAAGCCGCCGCTGTCGCGGCGGCAATTGATTGCTTTCGGGCTCCTTGGCTGCGGCCTTCCGGCTTTCGCGCAGTTTCGCGTCGAGATCTCCGGCGTGGGGCTCACGCAGATGCCGATCGCCATCGCGCCGTTGCGTGGCGAGGACGCATCGCCGCAAAAGATTTCCCAGATCGTCATGGCCGATCTGGAGCGCAGCGGCCGCTTCGTCGGCGTCGATACCTCGGGCGCGCAGCTCGATGAGGCTTCGCGGCCCGATCTCGCGCAGTGGCGCGAGCGCAAGGCCGACGCGCTGAGCGTGGGCAGCATCGGGCAACTGGCCGATGGCCGCTGGGATACGCGCTTTCGCCTCTGGGACGTGGTGCGCGGGCAAGACCTGAGCGGCCAGAGCTACGTCGTCACCCGTGCCGATCTGCGCCTGGCGGCCCACCACATCGCCGACTACATCTACGAAAAGCTCACGGGCGAGCGAGGCATCTTCTCCACGCGCATCGCCTACATCACCAAGGTCGGCAGCCGCTACAGCCTGTGGGTGGCCGATGCCGATGGCGAAAACGCCCAGTCCGCGCTCTCCAGTCCCGAGCCCATCATCTCGCCCGCGTGGTCTCCCTCGGGCTCGCAGCTGGCCTATGTGTCGTTCGAGTCGCGCAAACCCGTGGTCTACGTGCACGATATCGCCACGGGCCGCCGCCGCCTGATCGCCAACTTCCGCGGCTCCAACAGCGCGCCCGCGTGGTCGCCCGATGGCCGCACGCTCGCCGTCACGCTCAGCCGCGATGGGGGCTCGCAGCTGTACACCATCAGCAGCAGCGGGGGCGAGCCCACGCGGCTGATGCAGAGCGCGGGCATCGATACCGAGCCCACCTACGCCAGCGACGGCAAGATCTATTTCGTGAGTGACCGTGGCGGCTCGCCGCAGATCTACCGGGTGCCCGTCGGCGGCGGCAGCCCCGAACGCGTCACCTTCCAGGGGAACTACAACATCTCGCCCTCGGTGAGTCCCGATGCACAGACGCTGGCCTACATTTCGCGGGTGGGCGGTGCGTTCAAGCTGCACGTGATGGACCTGAAGTCGCACACGGCAACGGCCCTCACCGACACCAGCAACGACGAGCATCCGAGCTTCGCACCCAACGGCAAGCTCATCGTCTACGCCACGCGCCAGCAGGGCAAGGAAATGCTCATGACGACGACAGTGGACGGCAAGATCAAGGCGCGCCTGGCGGGGCAGGGCGGCGACATCCGCGAGCCCGCGTGGGGGCCGTTTACCAGGCAATAGTTTTCTTTCCTCAAACAACGAGAGTTCAACGTGAAATATTTCCAATTCAACCGTATGTCCCTGGCCCTGGTGGCCGCCGCGCTGGTGGTGGGCTGCAGCTCCGGCGTCAAGCTCAATGACGCGCCTGTGAGCGACCAGGGTGCCGCCTCCACCAACGGCAGCCAGAGCGCCGTCGCACCCGTGGATCTGAACGCCACGCAGGGCACGGTGCAAGGTCCGGTGGGCGTGGCTCGCATCATCTATTTCGACTTCGACAGCTACACCGTCAAGCCCGAGTTCCAGTCGGTGCTCGATGCCCACGCGCGCTTTCTCAAGAGCCACACCGCCACGCGCGTGACGCTCGAAGGCAACACCGACGAGCGTGGTGGCCGCGAATACAACCTCGCGCTGGGCCAGAAGCGCGCCGATGCCGTGCGCCGCGCGCTGGGCCTGCTGGGTGTGCCCGAATCGCAGATGGAAGCGGTGAGTTTCGGCAAGGAAAAGCCGGCGGTGCAAGGCTCCAGCGAAGACGCCTACGCCAAGAACCGCCGCGTCGAGCTGACCTACCACTGAAAGGAGCAGGCACATGCAGCGGTTGACCTCGCGCTGGTGGCTTGCCGTCGCATGCGCCATGCTGGCGTTCGCTTCCTCGGTGAGTCACGCCGCCCTGTTTGAAGACGACGAAGCCCGCCGGGCCATTCTGGAGATGCGTCAGCGCATCGACCAGATGCAGCAGTCCAATCAGCGTGCAGGCGACGACTCCGCGCAAGTGCGCCGCAGTCTGCTCGATCTGCAGGCACAGATCGAGTCGCTGCGGGGAGATCTGGCGGACCTGCGCGGCCAGAACGAAAAACTGCGCCGCGATGTCTCCGATTTGCAGCAGCACCAGAAGGACATCACCAAGAACGTCGACGATCGCCTGCGCCAGTTCGAACCCGAGACGGTACAGGTCGATGGCCGCGAATTCAAGGCCGAGCCGGCCGAGAAGAACGACTACGAAGCAGCGCTGGCCGTCTTTCGCACCGGCAAATTCCCTGATGCCGTGACGGCCTTCCAGGCCTTCGTGCGCAAGTACCCGCAGTCCGGCTACCTGCCCTCGGCGCGTTTCTGGCTCGGCAATGCGCAGTACGCCACCCGCGACTACAAGTCCGCGATCGACAACTTCAAGGCTCTGCTGGCGGGCGCGCCCGATCATCCGCGCGCACCCGAGGCCGCGCTCTCGATTGCCAACTGCCAGGTGGAGCTCAAGGACACCAAGGCCGCGCGCAAGACCCTGGAAGACCTGATGCGCGTGTACCCGCAGTCCGAGGCCGCCTCGGCCGCCAAGGAGCGCCTTGCGCGCCTGAAGTGACCGCCGCTGCGCCCGAGGCGCAAGACCTGGAGCGGCGCTTCGCCGGCCTCGCCCGCCTCTACGGCGTGGCGGGCGCCGCGCGCATCCGCGGTGCCCATGTGGCCGTCGTCGGCATCGGCGGTGTCGGCTCATGGGCCGCCGAGGCGCTGGCGCGCAGCGGCGTCGCGGCGCTCACGCTCATCGACCTCGACCACGTCGCCGAATCCAACATCAACCGCCAGGTGCATGCCTTGACGGACACCGTGGGGCAGGCCAAAGTGGACGCCATGGCCGAGCGCATCGCCCGGATCCACCCCGGGTGCGTCGTGCACCGCGTGGATGAATTTGCCCAGCCGGACAATTGGCCCGGGCTCCTTACGGCCCCGGTGAACGCGGTCATCGATGCCTGCGACCAGATGCGCGCCAAGGCGGCGCTGGCGGCCTGGGCGCTGCGCACCGACGCGTGCTTCATCACCGTCGGCGCCGCCGGCGGCAAGCAACAGGCCGAGCGCGTGGAGGTCGGCGATCTGGCCGGTGTGACGCACGATCCCCTGCTGGCCAAGCTGCGCTACGATCTGCGCCGCCATCATGCGGCGCCACGCGGCGAGCGGCCCATCGGCGTGGCCTGTGTCTTCAGCCGCGAAAGTGTCGCCCCGCCGGATGCCTCGTGCGCCGTCGGCGCAAGCGACGGCTCCCTGAACTGCCATGGCTATGGCTCGAGCGTTGCTGTCACCGCCACGTTCGGGCTGTGCGCCGCGGGCTGGGTGCTGCGGACGCTGGCTGCGGCGAAAACGGTGGAAAACTACTTATAATTTGAGGTTGCCTTGTGAGAGGGTCGTTAGCTCAGTCGGTAGAGCAGCGGACTTTTAATCCGTTGGTCGCGCGTTCGAGTCGCGCACGACCCACCAAAGAAATCAAGGGCTTAGCCGTAAAGGCTAGGCCCTTTTTTTCGTTGGGCCGTGACGAAAACGTGACAAGGTTCACCACGTTCTCATCCCGCAGGCGCTGAATCCGACTGGCTGCAACCGCCAGATGTTCCGTGGCGTACTTCGCATAACGGTCCACCATCACCCGAGACTTCCAGCCGCCCAAGTCCTTGAGCTCATCGCAAGACGTTCCCGCTTGCCGATGCCATGAAGCCCACGTGTGCCGCAGGTCATGGAACCGAAAATCCCGAATGCCAGCAGTCGCCAGCGCCGCATGCCATGCTGAGTTCGTCAACTCCCATGCGATCGCCTTGCCCTGGTAGGTAAAGCAAAAGCGCGGGTGCTGGCCCAGCAGTTCTTCCAATACTTCTATCGCATCTTCATTCAAGGGCACTCCCCGTGGCGTGCCGTTCTTCGTGTGATTGAGCCAGGCAGTGCCCCGGCTCAGGTCCACACGATTCCACTCCAGGCCTTTGATTTCGGACGCTCGGCACCCTGTTGCCAGGGCGAAGCGCACCAGGGCCGCCAGATGAGGCGGGCATGCGCGAATCAACCGATCCGCTTCCTCCCGCGTCAACCACCGATCCCGCTCGACCTCTCCAGGCAGCAGACGGATTTTCGGCATGGTGTCGATCCACTGCCATTCGTCGCGGGCCATCCGAAGAAGACCGCGCACCGTGGCGAGATAACGGTTCACCGTGGCGGGTTTGTTGCCCTTCTTGAGCTCTCCCTGAACGATGCTCCAGATCAGATCACCATTGATCTGCCTCAGTGATGCATCGCCCAGGTAGCGGTCCAGGTGGCGGCAAATCCGTTGCACATCCGAAAAACTTTTCAGCGTCCTCTTGAGTTCAAGGTACCGAATCACAGCCTCTTGCCAGGTGCGTTCCGGTTTGATTCCGAAGTGGGTTTCCCGGTACGCATCGAGCTTGAGTTTGGCTAAGTACGCTTCCGCGTCGGCTCGGTTGGCAGTCCCAGAGCTTTGGCGTATGCGCTTGCCGTTGGGGAGCGTTGCATTGATCCACCAGTGGCCGGAGTCTGGCCGCTTGTAGACACCTTCATTACGGGCCATATGTGTTTCTCCTTTCCGGCCCGCCTTCGCTCGCCCTTATGTTCATCGAGCCAGGCGTCGAGGTCAACCCTGTCATACACACAGCGGCGTCCGAAACGCACGCAGGGCACGTCCAGCTGGGCCAGGAGCGTGACGCCGATACCGAGATAGGCGGCGGCATGCTCCTTGGACAAACAGCGAGCCGCAGGCAAAGGCAGGCCGGTTTCTTCCATGGTCAGCCTCGTGACTGGCGTTCGTACTCGTTGCGCTGGTAGGGCTCAGGCGCAGGCGGCGGTTCAGGATTCATGCGCGTGTTGTAGAGGCGCGTCAGGGCTTCCACCTTCTCCCGAAAAAACTGTTCATCGCCAATGCCGCTCATGCCATCGCAGTTCTGCTTGCTCAAGGCGTCGTATGCGTGCTTCTTGGCCTCAAGGGCCGCCGCATCAAAGTCCGTGATTCCCGTGATTGCCCCGATGGAGGCATAGACGGATAGGCCACGGGCACCGAGCCAGGCCAGGGAGGGCGCACGCAAGGCCTGGTAGGTACGCAGCAGCGGCCCGCCTTGCACCCCCCAATCCACCGACGAAACAGCCATCCACAGCGGGTGGATAGGCCAGCGGCTGCGGGTGCTGTCCGCTTCTGTGGGGAGACACAGGCGCAGCCATTCGGTGGTGGCATAGCTCCATAGGCCCACACGGTTTTCCATCACAGAGCCCAAGGTGTCCAAGTCCAGTTGCGCCAGCACTTCGCGCTTGAACTGGAACTCCAGCCGCCAGACGGGCATCTCCCGATCCCATCCGGCCCGAGCCCAGAGATCGAGCAGGTATTCCTTGCCGCTTTTCTTGCACTCCAGGAGCTTGTGATAAAGCCGTGCCATGAGCACGCCACCGGCTCCGATGGTCCAGCCGGTGAACGTCTTGTCCTCGGCGTATTGGTTGACCGCACAAGCCCGAGTGACCCAGGCTTCCCGGCTCCAACCTTCCATGTTCAGATCACAGGCGAAATCAAGGAACAGATCCACCCGGCTCACCTTGGGCGCATAGACCTCCCCGAGCTGGCGCAGCAGGTCCCGCAGCTCCGATTCAATCTCCATCGGCCCCTTGTGACTCAGGAGCTGGCTGGAGACCTGAACATAGGCCATGGGCAGCTTCTTGGACTTGCCAGCGGCCAGGCGGATCATGTACGAGCCATCCACCAGGGTAAAAGCGAAAAGCCCAGAGCTTTTGTCTCTGACCTCGAAAATATGGGAGCCCAACTGCAATTGGGCTTTGGCCGCTTCATGGTCTGGCCCTTGTGCCATGGATTTGAGATGGCGCAGTTGAGAGACGCGATCCGGTGACAGCACGCCTGGGTAAGACAGGTACAGACTGTCCACACCCCATCGCAGAGGTTGGTAGTGAAATTTGCTGTTATCAGGTGCTGTGTTACTAGGCGCCGCACCTCCAATACCTTCCGCATCGGATTCGCCGGTGCGCGCTCCGCGCGCCCCCATCGAATCCGACGCGGCCTGTGTGCGGGTCTGTGGGGGCTTCGTGGCCTTGCCACCAGAGCTTTGCTTTGGCATGGGTTCAATCCTTTTACCGCGCCAGGCATGCCACGTTGGCTTCCTGGAACGGTTATGGATTGAATACACGACGAGCCTCCAAGGCGACGCCGTGAAAAAGGTTTTCAGGGGGTGGACAAGTCCAATCCTCGACGTTGAAAGGCGCGATATTCCGCCAGACGCTTGGACATGTTCTTCACGTCATCGATGCGGTTAGCGTGGGCATCGAGCCCGGCCTGGGTGCACAGGTCCAACAGTTCACTGTGCTTCATTCTGTCCAGCACGCCAAGCTGGTCCAATAGGGAAAAGGCCAAGTACAAAGCTTTGTGCCGAATCTTTCCCTTGTAGGGAGGTCGAGACATGTGTGCCATGACAAGCTCGATAAATTCGCGTTGGCCTTCCGAATTTGCCGCTGCAAAGCGATCCCTGAAATAGGGCAGTTCGTGCAGGATACGTTTGTCGATCTGGACGGCCTTCGCAAACGCCTTGTCGTCCCCCGCCTTGGCCTGTGCCACCAAGGCGGTGAGCTTTTCTCCATGCACCATGATGGACAACGATTGATAGAAGCCCACCAGCATGGCCATCAGCAAACGTTGCATGAACTCCGTGGCATGCCGCTGCTCTTCGCTGGACATGGCTAAAAACTGGGCTTCGGCACGCTTTTGTGCGGCAGGTGTCTTGGGTAGTTCTATGGCGTCTAATCCATCTCCGAGGTCGCTGATGTATTGAAGCAACAGCTGCCCGCGCTCATCCGAGGAGCAGGCCTCAAGTTCGGCGTTGAGCTCTCTGATTTGCTCATTTGACAAAAATGCCTTCAGTAAGATGACGCCGATTGCGCGCTCATCCTCGTACAGACCCGGGTAGTTGCCGATGTTGAGATTTTTGATCCACTGGGCCAATACGGGGGGAAAACGTACGTAGCCATCCTCTGATTCGATATATTTGAGGAGCCAGAGCCAGTCGGGGGCCATCGACTGGATGAGTCGAGCGGCAGAGGTGACATCAACAACAAGCTGCATCATTGGAATGATCGCTCAAACTGTTTCAGTTCGACCCTTTGCAGTCCTTTTCTTCGACAATCTCGCTATCTCCAAACGGTCGTCGCTCGACGAATGAAAGGAACTTCCTCAACTCGAATAGTTACACTGCGGCAAGAGGCATAGGAATGCCACAATGAGGTTTGCGGCTACTTGCGAATTCGCATAATCATATCAAGCACAGCCGCCCCATATTTGTCTTTCATGTTATTGAAAAATAAGGGCTCCACATCTAGCGCGAAGCCCAATAGGCCTTGCAATTTCGGATGTAATTCCGGATCGAGATTTCCGATGCTAAATTTGTGAATCAGCGCGCTAATTAATCGTTTTTTATCTCTACCTAAAGATAATTGACCTTCATTATTGATAACAATTCCCGTCACCCTTCGCTGGCTTTTCTTTGAAAGATGAATTGTTTTCTTGTTATTAATTCTTAATCTCGGGTAGAGTATCTGTCTAATAGCACCTTTTAATGCTATTTCAATATCTTCTGCGGTACCTGATTTGTTAGATGAAAAAGTGAGATCATCTGCATAGCGGGTGTAAACGATTTTCCTCTTCTTGCACCATGAATGTAGCAGCTCATCAAAATCATACATCACAGAATTTGAGAGGAGCGGAGAGCTAGGCGCTCCTATGCTTAAACATAGTTCGCGGGCTCCTTTCAGTAGAATACAGGAAATACGGGCAATAAATGCAATATCCTCAACGGAGTAAGCGTCATTCAAATGGCGCGTCAGATGTTCCCGAAGGTCTGGTGCCTTTATTGATGTGAAAAAATCCTTGAAATCGAACTTTGATAAGTAAGAGTTCTTGGCGTGAGCGTAGGCATTCATTTTGATGCTCGCCCCTTTATTATAGGCCGTTGCAGAAGCATGAATAGGGAGGAGATTGAAAACATTTTCAATCAACCAGTACTGCATAGCCTTGGTTTCCTTCGCAGGTTGCGCAATTACCCTAACTCCTCCAGTTTTCTTCGGGATCGTGTACACCTTGTAGGTGTGCGGACTGCGCGCAATCAAGCGCATAACCTGGGCTTCGCTGAGTCCCAGTTCTTGATGCAATTGTTCCACGAGCCTGCGGGTCATAAAGTCACCTTCGCAGACTGGGATATGGCTCGTTGCCAATTTCGAAATCTTGGATCGCTCTTATAAAAGTTTCGACACTGGACATCAATCCTAAGAGCATCGAATTTCTTAGACTTGTCCTGAAAAACTACCCGTAATTTGGGATGCGTCTTTTCATCAGACATATAAAAAACGGCATCACTATAGGATTGAGTCTTAATTAATCCAAAGCTCTTCAATAAAAATAATTTTCCTCGCAGCTCGTCTTTTGTAAGCTCAAATCCTATAAGGCCTAGATATTCATATATCTCATTTTCCTTTAGGGATCATGTCCAAAACAGACTCTCGAACAAAATTTGAGTTGTCGTTTCCCA
>ERZ778017.1106-NODE-1106-length-29109-cov-25.782887_pt1 | contig 29109 bp, 35 predicted proteins | sample MGYA00375747_ERZ778017 | MGnify/ENA primary metagenome ERZ778017 (study PRJEB29350, sample SAMN05509838) | bioreactor metagenome | biome: bioreactor; material: wastewater | place: South Africa: University of Cape Town | collected 2014-03-17 ...
GCAGGTTGTGACCCCGGTTAGCGGGGTGGGCGTAGGCGGCCGAGGGCGGCCGTCACGACGGCGCCAACAGCGGCGCCCAAGATGAACCAGACGAGCGAAAAGTGCTCCATGTCTCCTCCTCTCTAAGGTGGAAATCTCAGGGTGAATCCGGCTCTCAGCCAGTCGGGTGAGCCGAGCGTGGGAACGCCTGCGAGCTCGGGGAGTCTGAGTTCTATCCAGGCGGCCCAGGTGTCGAGGTAAGCGGCCGCCACGATGTAAGGGGCCAAGTGAGCGTCTTCCCACGACCCTGTGAGCACGGCTTGGGCGTCCACGCCCACTGCGAGCTCCACGGCCCCCAGAACAAGCAGGGGCCGCTCCCACCAACAGCCCACGGTGGCGCTCGGCCAGGCGGTGGAGCAGGTGATCGACGAGCCAGCCAGGACGGCTAGTCCTCCGGGAGTGGCGGGAGCCTCAGCGGCGTCTTGCGCGCTCCCTAGCGACGTCAACGCGAGCAGAGTGATGAGGAGCAGGCGAAGGGGCCGGCGGGAGACCACTCAGGCCCCCGCCGCCTTCGCTTTTGGGAACAGGCTCCTGAGGGCGTCGACACCGCCAGACCCAAGCCACCCGGCTCCGAGGCCGAACGCGATAGCAGACACGAGCGTTGTACTCGCCTCGAACAACCCTGCGGCGAAGCCGATGCCGCCCAGTGCGCCGCCGACCAACACTGAGGCGATGACGACGGCGACGCCGTCGAGTCTCAGCCCCTTGCGGATGCCTGCGATGACGGCGACGACCACGACGGCGAGGGCGGCGGTCTCACCGAACCAGAGGGTCGGGTCGGTGACCTCAAGCCCCAATGCGGTGGCCAGGGTCGTGAGGGCGAGAATGATGATGCGCTGCATGCCTACCTCCATGTGAACGCCCCCGGCTGATTGCCTGGGGGCGGGGTTGCTGGTTGTTTTGCCGGGGGTCGACGCGATGCGGCCCCCGGCGTCCTCGAAAGCACAAGAGCAAGTTGTGGCCCGCGCGTAGGCGGGTTGGGCTCACCTCCCTCCCGTCGCCCCCTGGGCATCCGGAGCGACTAACACGCACGACGCCGAAGCGCCGGAGTGATCAGGATCTGGGGATGCGCCGCATGAGGCGGCGCTGCAGCCAAGCGCAGTGGCGAGGGGTCACTCTGCTGCGCGCAGGTCGAGCTTCCAGGACCCGTCAGGGCGCGGGGTTCTGGTGGCGTAGTGAGGCCCGAGGAGCGCGGGTTGACGCCGCAACGCGGCCGACATGATGGCCATGCCCTTGGTGACGGTCGGGCTGTTATCCACGAGCAACTCGTGCCTCCCGAGGGCGCGCATGCTCGGCGGCTCCAGGAGACCCTGAGCATCCAAGATCAACGCGGCCTTGCGGAACGCCTCCGGGTCAGTCGCCCACCGCGCGGGGCCCTTTAGGAAGATGCCCATGAGGAACGCGAGCGGCTCGTGAGCGTGAAGGGCGGCCCAGGGGTAGACGCGGCTGATGATGTCGCCGTAATCCAGGATGCTGGCCTGCCAGGAGGGGTAGGCGCGGAAGTCGGCGGTCGTTTGGATGTTCTTGCCGTTGATGACTTCCCACGTGGGCATGCTCACCTTGGCCCCGTCCCAGTGCTTGGTGAGCGTCCCGGTGGCTTTGACGCCGAAGAGGTTGCGGTGCTTGGCGGCGAGCTGCGATTGCCCGTAGGCGCTCTCGTTGGCCGCGTGCGCGGCGGCGGCGGCCGCGTTCACGCCGGGCACGCCGACGGCGGAGTCGAACACGGCGAGGATGAAATCACGCTGCGACAGTGGAACCACCTCCAAAGGAAGAGCCCCGCGCAGGGGCGGGGCGTGGGGGCAAAGAAGAACCCCGCCGGGAGGCGGGGCTACCTGGTTAGGTTGGTGCGTCAAAGAGAAGGCCGCCCCGAAGGGCGGCCCAGTCAGACTAGGTATTTAGGCTTACGGGACGACGGGCACGACGGTGACGCCGGAGCCCATCGAGATCTGGTACTCGTTAGCGCCGTTCGCGTGTTCGCCCGTGTAGGCGTAAGTCGAACCATCTCCAGGGCCGGTGGAGGTGACAAGAACGTTCGCGCACGAGGAGATTCCGTTGGAGTGTGGTGTTGCGGCGGCGCCAGCGTATACGGTTCCGTCCGTGTACTCCCACGGGTCCGTCGAGGCTTCCATCTCCTCGTTGGTGGCGATTTCCTTGAGGCAGGTCTGCGCGGCGGTGTCGAACGCGCGCTGGCGGGCCTGAAGCAGGTTCGGGATGAGGACGGCGGCGAGGATGCCGATGATCGCGATTACGATCAGCAGCTCGATCAGGGTGAAGCCCTGCGTCTTACGGTTGCGCATGATGCGCTCCTTCCGATTCGGCTTCCGGGATGAAGTATGAATGATGTCCGGTCGCCTGGTAGTGCCAGCCTCGGGTTTCCCGCGGCTGATGAGAGACTACTCACGGCGCTCTTACGAAGCTCTGATTTTTGCCACATCTCGTGTCAGAATCCCGTAAGTGACTGTTCGGAAGAAGTTGCAAAGGCTCGGCAACAGCAGGGTGCTGCTGCTCGACCGCGACCTGCTCGCGGCGCTCCTCCCGGACGGCGACCTGGACGCCACGCTCCTCGTCGAGGTGGTCGGCTCGGCACTCGTCGTCAGGCGCGAGGACGCGCCCACTCCCGACTCGGCTGCGGTCGAGCAGGCGGCCACCGCTGCTGCGCCTGACGTGCCTGGTCTATCCCCCACTGAGCGGCTCGTGCTGGACGCCCTGCGGTCAGGCTCCGCGACGCGCGGCGAACTCGCCGACGCCGTGCAACGAGCGCCGGAGACCGTGAGCGCGGCACTCAAGACCCTCAAGGATGCGAACCTGGTCACGCAAACAGGCCGCGACTGGCGGCTCACCCCCACAGCCAAGACCCGCCTAGAGGCCGACGAGGGCAAGCGCTTCGCGGGCCTGCCGCCATCTCTCGCGCGGCTCATGCTCGCGCTCGAAGGCGGCCCGGCCACCGCCGCGCAGCTCGAGGAGCGCCTCGGCGTCACGCGCGGCGCCGTGCTCGCGGCGGCGCGGCAGGCGATTGCCGCTGGGCTAATCACCAAGCACAACGATTCCGTACCGGTGTACCGCCTCGCCCGTCAGGCTTTGAACAGGATGTCCGCCGAGTAGTAGGCGTTCGCGGTGCTGCTCGACGGGTAGCCCGTTCCCGTCGTGTACCGCCCGCCTTCCGACGTGATGGCCGGGTTGATGGCTACAGCGGCTGGGGTGCGCGACACTGCCCTGCTCGCGCCGCTCGTAGCTACTTGCGTAACGACGTAAGTTAGGGCGGCGGTTAGAACGACGGGAGTGATCTCGACTTCCTGCCAGGTACCTGGGACGGGAGTCACCTCCGCGATCGCGAGCGCGCCGCCACTTGCTGGCCATAGCCGGAGTGTGTGAGGGACTGGCGTAGCGTCGGCGTCGAGGTAGATTCGCAGGCCGCAGCAGGTGATGTCGTTGTCGCCGACGCGGAACTGCCAGCCGCCCTGGAAGGATGCGTTTACCGTCGACCAGCCGCTCGCGGCGGTCACGCCGACCTGGTCGCATCCGCCGCCTGTTGCTCGGCTTAGCCCGAACTGCGTCAGCAGGCCGAGGCCACTCATGCGAGGCCGCCGCTCAGGAGCCACGTGTTCGTGTCGAGTTTGGTGAGGCTCGCGGTTGCCCACTGGCCTGCGAGGTCGTCGTCGCCTGGGGTGACGCCGTTGATTGTGACTCCCGATGCGCCAGCGATTGACACGAGGCCAGCGCCCAACTGGGCCAAGGCTATGACTGTGCCCACTGGGTACGCGACGCTCGCGTTGGTCGGCACCGTGAGGGTTATCGCTGACCCGTTCGTGAGAGTGACGAGCTTCCCCGCGTCAGCCAGCACGAGCGTGTAGGTGGTGCCCGTCTGCGCGTTGATCGCGACGGTCGAGCCGCCGCCGCTGCTCTCGTCCTCCCACGCCGTCGCGTAATCCGCCCCGCTGGACTTCTTCAGCACCTGCCCAGCGGCGCCACCCGCCGGGACCCCCGCTCCAGCGGCGCCAGTATCGCCCTTGTCACCCTTCGCGCCGGTTTGACCGGCGGGCCCCTCCAACTCCGACAGGGCAACCAGATCAAGCCACGAGCCGCCAGTCAAGCGCCACTGAATGTGCGTGGCGGTGACCTGCAACTCAACCTCGCGGCCATCCGCCCCATCGCTACCAGCCGCGCCTTGAGCGCCGTCGTTCCCGGCGGGGCCCTGCGGGCCCTCAAGGTCAGCGAGCGCCACCAAGTCAGTCCAGGTGGGCTCGCCTTCGTACCGCCACTGGATGTGCGTTGCAGACTTCTGTAACTCGACCTCACGACCATCGGCACCATCCACGCCGGCGGCGCCGGGCTCGCCCGGATCGCCTTTCGCGCCTGCCTCGCCGGGGTCACCTTGCGGACCCGCGTCCCCCGCCGCGCCCTTCTCCCCCGCTGGGCCAGTGTCGCCCTTCGACACCCACAGGCCCCACGTGCCGGCCACGCCCGGCTCGTCACCCACCAGGACGTCAGCACCAGCCACCCAGGCGCTACCACCATGCTGCACGCCGTCAAGCTCCTGGTAGGCCGCAAGGACGTCCCAAGCGCCGCGCCACACCACGTTGCTGCCATCTGCCCCCGCCGGGCCGGGAGCGCCGTCCGCCCCCTGCGTACCCGGCGGGCCAGGAGGGCCTTGCATCCCAACCTGCGCATTGTGCACAACCACTTGCTCATCGATGAGCACCTTCACGGCACCACCTCCTCATGCGCGACCTCGAGGCGGACCTCCAGCGGACCCTCCAAGTAGGTGCGTCGGAAACCGTCAGCGAACGTGACGGTCACCTCGTACTCGAGCTCCTCGAGCTTCCCCCACTCGCGCGTCTGCTCCGCCGACAACGTCAGTAGGAACTTGCCGTCAGCCGCGTCGGTGATGACGACTTCTGGCGCGGCTGCGTACGTCCAGGCTGGCGTCTTGCGGCGCGCCTTGGCGATGCTGAACTCCACGCTGCAGCCGGTCAGGTCGATGGGGGTGTCGTCGTCCTCCGTCAGGCGCACGGGCCGGCGGAGCGTGTCGCCCTGCTTGTGCTGCATGGTGTACTCCGGGTTGAGGGCCACTACGTACCTCCAAGGATGAGGCCCGCGCGCGGCGGGGCCGAAAGTCGCTCCATGACCATGCTCACGTGAGGTCCAGTAGGGCACGCAACGCGTAGATGCTCTCCCCCGCCCCCGAGCGGGAAAGTGTCACGCTCCCACTCGTCGCCTCGGGCAGGTCGAACCGCAACAGCGCCACGCGCCCCGACGTCGTAATCAACTGTCCGGCCGCGCCATCCACGAGCAGGTCTGGCGCCCACGCACTGCCGCGCGGGACTTGCACCCACGCCATCACGGCGCCGACGCCGCCGACGTGCCCAGTGGGTGCCAGCACGCGGTCCACGTCGCACGTCACGCTGCCGCTCATCACGCCGGTCGGGAAGCCCGCCGCGCGCGGCCGCACCGAGTAACCGTCCTCGCCCAGCACCGGCTGCGACCACACGGCCAGCGTCTCTCCGGGGAACTCAGGCGAGGACACTGGCACCCCGAACGGCAACCCGCCACCAACTACCGGCAGCCACTCACCGCGACCACCAGCAACGTCGCGGCGGTCAATCACGAGCGGCGGCCGACCCGCCGACCCGCCATACTGCGCGCCGAGCTTGTCCCCTCGCGTGCTGACCCTCACGAGCAAATCACCGTGACCAGACGCGCGCGTGAGGACACCGACGCCAGTCGGCCAGTTCGGGTGCAAGAACCTCTGGTGCGCCCTGAACACCGGCTGGTCGCCATCCGGGTAGGTGATGCCCGGCACCCACCGGTACCGGGCCGGCTTGTCATCCCAGTACGGGTCGTCGCTGATCCACGCGCGCGGCGCCAAGTCCATTAGGGGGCCATCCCACGCGAGGACGCCGTCGCGCGTCACGCGGATGCGGTCCGCCAGCGTGTCGACCGCGAAAGCCCACGTCACGCCGTCCAGCCGCATCGCATCGACCACCTCCGTGTCACTGTCAACACTGAGGCCGTGAAAGGTCGTCGTTGCTCCCGCGCCGGGCCGCGCGATCTCGTTGCCGCCCGCGCGGTACATGACCGGCGCGTTCGCCAGGAACGGCTGCGGCAGCACATCCAACGTCGGCTGCCGCACTTGATACTCGAGCGGAAAGTGGAACTCGCCGTACCCGACGGTCATGCCGACCGCCAAGCCGCTATCAGCGAAGCGGTCCGTCAACCAGCTCGGAAGGCCGCTCGCTATGAGGGCAGTGCGCCCCCAGAACCTCCCGCCATCGTCACCAACTGCGACGCTGGGCGTGCGCCACGCGTACGGGGAGGCGCTCACGAGGGTCGGCCAACCATCATCGAACGATGGCGCGTCGACGTCCTCGAGCACCCACTTGAGGCTGCGCCCGTACGGCCGCGCGGCCAACGGAATGTTCACGCCCCGATCCCGCACCTGGTCAATGAACGTTATCGTGCTCTGATTACGCGTATTGAACGCAATCACCGCCTCGGTTGGGTCGCCGCTCGGCCAATGCGGGAGAACCGGCCCGGACGCCTGATTAGTCCAGGCTGGCGTGACGGAGACTGGGGTGCCGGAGGGCGCGGACCAGTTCGTGAAGTCAGCGTAGAAGTCGCCCAGCGCATCGACGATGCGGTAGGAGAGCCGGTGCCTTACCCACGCCTCGAGCTTGCGTAGGCTAGGGTCGTACCGCAGCCAGAGTTGCACGCGGTGCGTGGGATGCATCGTCCTTCCACCCGGCGGCACGAAGACCGGCAGGTTGTCCGGCAGCGGCTCCTGGAACGCATGCCGCAACGCGGCCGACACGCTCGCGGCGGCGCCGTACCCGACGGCGGTGATGGCCTGCTCGACGCTGCCGGCGCGCGTGAACGGTCCCGGTGAGATGACGCCGCCGAACTCCTGCGGGAACACGTTCATATAGTCGAGGGCGTCCCCGTCGAGGTACAGGCAGTCGTTGGTCAGGTCGAACGGGAACGGGATGCCGTGAAAGTCGAACAAGTCCCAGTTCGCGTACGGGCTAACCCGCCCGAGTTCAACACTGCCGCTAACGCCGAAGCTCGTCACGCCATAATTCCCGCGCGCGCCATCCAGAACCTGCGCGTTATAAGCGGGGATGGCGTTCGGGCCGAACACCGAGAACTTGTCCACGGCAGGCCGGGAGGCGCTCACGTTACCGTTCCGAGCGAGCCACTGATCGTAAGGATCACCGAGGAACCGCCACCAGCGGCCCTCGGGGTCGTAGTTGTTCACGCCCGGCGGAAGTTGTTCCCTGACCGTGTCCGCAGCAGGCGGATGCAACGGCGGAAGGCTCACGACTGGGGTCACCGCGGCGCTTTGCGGGCTGGAGAGCAGTGGCGCCGGGAAGCGCTTCCCGTCGCCCAGGAGCTTGGGGGCGTTCGCTACGCGCGCGACGACTGCCACCTGGCGTGGACGCGGTGTTAGGAGGCTCTGGCCGGGCGCGAGGGCCACACCGTCGCTCGTGCTCAGCACCTGCCGGTCGGGGGCCGGAGCGACTACGTCCGCGTCACTAACCTCGTCGCTGACCTCAAGGCTACGCAGGGCCTCGAGGAGCCCGGCGAGGAACCACTGGTAGAACGCGGCGTTCATCGTTCTCGCCCCACTACCGCCCAGCCCCTAGTGGTCTTGACGACCGTCACGCGCGCCTTCGGCGGCGTGCGAACGTTCAGGAGATTCCGAGCGACGACGACCTCACCCGAGGTGAGGCGCACGACGCTCTTCCCCGGCGCGACGTTCACGACCGTGCCCCCCGTCATTCCGGCGCCGCCCAGTACTCGACGGTCGTGCTCTCACCGAACGAATCGTTGCGAGGGCCACTACCGGACCAGGAGACGCGGGCCACCAACCCCAGGGCCGTGACTGCGCCGGGCGTGACGTCGACGCGGCCAGCGAATGTGACGCTGGTGACCAGCCGATCGCTGGGGTTGTTCACGGCCCAGGCGTCTCTCAGGGCAACCCAGGCCGCATGGTCGCGCGCGTAATCAGCCGTGCGGGTGGAGTTGCAGTCCGCGCCAGAGCACGCGTCGAAGCCGTCCTCGGCGCAAGTCACTTGCGCGGGCGCCGCGTCCGTGACGACCGTGTACGCATTGATGACCTCACCCCAGTGCGTGCCGACGGTGTCGCCACCTTCTCCGACGGGCATGAGGATGCTGTCGCTCACGCGCGTGTTGATGTGCCACATGCCGCGACCTATCGGCACGTACGTTTCTACGCGGCTGGCGAACTTGTAGGTCGGCGTGATGTTGATGCCGCCGCCGCCAGAACCGACCGTCCACCCGTGATGCGTCTGCGTGGTCTCCAGTCGCGCCCGCAACCAACCCTCCGCATGCCACGTCTGCGTTACCTCCTTCACGGCACTCAGGTAGGCGCCGGGCGCCGTCTCGAACGTCGCGTCCGGGTCGACGTTGCCGCGCGTCACCCACGTGCGCTCCAACGTGTGCGCCAAAGCACCGGGGCAGCAAGCGAGATACGTGTGCTCCCTGACCGTCCACTCGACGGGCGCGATGACGACCTCGCCGCCGCCGGTGAATCGACTAGCGATGTTCCCGCTCGGCGTCCAGATGGCGCGCCGCGTGATGATCTCCTCGCTCACGATGCGGCCACCGGACTTGGTGAGGGTCGTCTGCACTTCCTGGTACGACAGGCCCGCCCCGGCGGTCTCCGTCCACGACAGCGTGCCGCTGGCGGCGGTCTCGAACGTCTCGCCGTCGCACGGGTCGCCTGGGGTCGCGTCCTCGTCGCGGCAGTCCGCCAAGTAATCCGCGAGCAGGGGTTCTGGGTCGGTGAACTCCGCGCCGCCCTGCACGGTCATGCTGCCGCTGGCGCCGCGAACGTCGGGCACGCCAAACGACGCCGCAGGCAGGCCGCCACCGTGAACGATGACGGCGCCCGGCGCGAACCAGTGCGGCGCGCCACCACCAAGCACCAGGTCGTCCAGTACCGCCTGCAGGGTCTTCCCCTCCGTGCGGTACTCCTCGTCCACCAACCCGGACGCGTCAACGAGGCCAGCGAAGCCGTTGACGGCGAAGAGGCTGACGCCGACCACTTCAGCGGCGGCGCTCGCCAGTTCGAAGCGCGTCGGCAGCACGCGGGGCAGCAGCTCGAGGGCCGCGCACCTGGTGGTGATGTCAAGGCCGCTGCAGAGCGACGCCGTGTGCGGTTTCAGGCAGCCGGTCGTGAGGCCGCCGCCGTCCGGTAGTGCATCCAACGGCATGAGCTCCGGTAGGGGTTCGTTAGTGGCGGTGGCCACGGTGGGGCTGGCGTACGCGTGCGTGCGGGTGGCGGGCGGCTCTGCGCCCCACTCGATGCTGACCGTGGGCGCGCCTTCGAGGTTGAAGCCGACTTCCGGTCCGGGGTCGCTAGCGGCGCCGAACGCGGTGACGCTGCCCGTCAGTTGCCCGCCGAGTCCCCACGCGAGGTCGTACGCGTCCGCCGCCACGATCTGTGGGTACTGCGTCGCTTCGTCGGTATGCAACGCCCTGGCTGGGATGAGCGGCGGTGCTCCGACGGGTGTACTGGGCGTCGGTGGGCTCCACGCGGGCGCGGTGCTGTCGTCGACGCCTACGGTGATGAGGGCGTTCGCGGTGACCGCGCGGCCGGTGGTGAACGTCACAAGCAGGTCGGCGGTCACCCCCGGCCCGCCGCTCACGTCAAGGTTGATGGTGAGGTATGCGTCCGTCGTGACGACCGGCAGTTCGACGCTCACGATGACCTCGAGCACGCTCGGGTCTGCGAGCGTCAGGGCGTTGGTGGCGCCCGCCCACGAGATCACGAGTACCTGATTCCCGGTGTTCACGCCTAGCGCCGGACCGCCCTGCACAGGGAGAGCTTCAAGATTAGACCAGGTGCCCGCGACTGGGTCGTACCGCTGCACGACGCTAGTGAAGGTGCTGGTGCTGACCTCGACTCCGGCGGCGAGGATGACGTCACCGCCGTCGCAGACCATGGCCGGGTCCCACACGGCAGTCGTCGGGCTCGTGTGGGTGGTCCAGGCGTCCGCCGCGGGGTCGTAACTGGCGAAGCTGCCGCCGTCCGTCACGTAGATGATGCCGGTCGCGCTGAGGGCGCTGCTGGACCGCTCGGTGACGCTGAACGGCGGCGCGGCGAGCGGCCGCCACGTGTCCAGGCTGAGGTGGTAAGCCTGCGGGGTCGGGCCCAACCAGAACAGTTCCCCAGCGAGCTCGTGGAGACTGATGCCGTACGTCGCGCCGCTCGGGGCTGTCAGGTCGGCTTGCGTGCCGTTGGCGAGGTCGAGGCTATGAAGGCCGTTATCGTCGACGTAGTACGCGACGCCGGTGACGACGGCGAGGGTCGCGGGGCCCGGGTCGGTGGCGGTAGCTAACGGTGCTTCTGAGCGCCACGCGCCGCTCGCGAGGTTCAGGACGCTGACCTTGTTCAGCGCCCCGCTTGGGCTTTCCCACCCGCCGATGACCCACACTTCACCGTCATGCAACGCTATCCCGGCGTAAGCGTGGTTATGGCCGGTGAGGGCCGCTAGTGGGTTCCACGTGGCCATAACCACCTCCCTCCTTAGGCTTCGGCGCCTGCCGCGCGAAGGTTCACCATCTGCGCGAGTTGCCTGCTGGCGGTGAGCGGAACGCTCATGTCGATCCAGACGTTGACGCTCGCACTCGCCGCCAACGTGCCGATGGCTAGCGGCGTCTCGTGATCCACCCACCCGGACGGTGGTTGCGTGGCACCCGTCGCGATGAGCGCGAACTGGTTCGCCGGGAATGCGCTGACTTGCGCGATGCTGACCTCGACGTCAGTGACGGTGTTCGCGCCGGCGTTCTTGAGGACGACCTGGTACGCAGTGCCGGCGTGCTTGCCGGTGTAAGTCTCGCCTGGGCCGATGACGCCCATGTTGATGCTGCCGAGCGGCGTGACACCGTCAGCTTCGAGCCATGTGAGCATGCTGCCTCCTAGATGATTACGGTGATGTCGAAGTAGTAACGACTGCCACCGGGTGTGGCTGGCGTGAATGTCGGCGGGTCGCCGGGCGCGAACCGCGCCGCGTACACGACCGCGACGCTGCCGAGGGGCCCGAGGAGGTCTGTCTCGAGCGCGAACGCGCCTCCCGCCTCGTACAGCGCCGCGATGGCCGTGACCTGCGCGGGCATGAGGAAGCCTTGCGTTTCGCTGCTAACGAATCGCACGGTGCGGTTGGTGGCCAAGCCCCAGTCCTCCACGTACTCGGTGTTGTGTCCCACCGCGCCGCTCCTGAGCGCCGCCTTCCTCAGACGCGGAGACAACGGGGGTCGCGGCGGCTCGTAGCTGGGATTCAAGGTGGTGCTGCCGAAGCGGAGCATCAACGCCTGCCCTTCTTGAGGCCGCGTGCATCCAGCTCACGGTCGACGAGCCGCACGAATTCGCGCGCCTGCTGCGCGAGCGGTCCCGGCGCGCTGGTGCTGCGAGCGTCCACCGCGATCTGCACCGGCCCACGCGCCGAACCACTACCGGCGTTAGCAGTTGCGGACGCCGCGCGGAACGCCGCCCCTGGCGTGAGGCCGGACAGGAGCTGAGTCATGCCGCTTGCTAGCGCCTGGCGTTGGCTGAGGGCGCCACTCAGGAACGTGCGGGTGAACATCTGACCCGAGTGCGTCAGGTCACTCAGGGGCCCGCGCTTAGCGTCCGATGATGGCAGCATCTCCCGTATGCGGTGGAGCACGTCTTCCACGGCGGTCAGGAGGACTTGCTTGTTGGCGGTGACGCCGGATGCGAACGCGGTCATGAGGCCCTTCCCCGCCGCCTCCCCGGCGGCGTCAGCGGCGTCCCCGATGGTGTCGCGCAGTTCCTCCTCGATGCGCTGCTGTTCGTCGCCGAAGCGCTTGAGGAACGCCGTCACGGCGTTGCTGGCGGAGTCGGCGAACACGTCGCCGGTGACGGCCTGCACCTCGTCGATTACTGCCTTGTAGCCGCTGATGAGTTGCTGCCCGGCGGCGTCGAAGTTCACGGCGCTCGCGATCTCGGTCTTCAACGCTGCCACCTGCTGTTCGAGGCTAGTCACTTGCTCGTCGATGGCTTTGAGGGTGTCCGGCGTCTGTACGGCCTCGGCGTTGAGGTCCTTGAAGATGTCGCGCAGGATGTCGGGTTGCTTGACTTCTAGCCCTTCGAGGGGGTCGGTGATGGTGCCGTCGATGAAGCGCTTCAGGCGGTTGTTGACGTCGGTGAGGCCGAGGCCGAACTCCTTGGCGATGCGGCCCGCGAGTTCGCGGAACTGGCCGGCGTCGGCCTCGGTCACGAGTCCGTCCGTGAACGATTCGCGGAGGGCTTTGGCGGCGGCTTGCATGCTGGTGTTGGCTGCGGTCTGGTAGTCGCGCCAGAGGCGCGTGGCGTCCTGGAGGTCGTCGCCGTACTGCGCGAAGCTCTCGCCCGCTTCTTGCGCGGCGCGGACGCCTGAGAGGGCGGCGAGCGCGAGCTGGCGTTGGGATTCGATGACGTTCCGCGGCACCGGCTGGTCGAGAAGCTCGGCCAGGTCGGCAGCGGCTGAGTAAACCCCCGCGTACTGGCCCTTGACGGCCTGCAGGGCGGTGGCCTGGTCCTCCAGGTGGCTGATGTAGGCGAGCTGCGCGTCCGTGACGTTGCGTGTCGCGGCCGCGACTTCCTCCACCCCAGCGGCTTCACGGACGGCCTCTGCTAGCGCCTCCTTCCGCAGGCGGATGGTCTCCCTATAGGTGGCGTGCGCGACGCGTTGCGCTCCGGCCTCGTCGAGGGTGGCTTGCGCCACGTCACGCAGGTGCTGGAACTGCTCGCTGGCGAAGTCGGCGGTGGCGCGGGCGCGCTGCGCCATGAGAGCGTCGATCTCGGCGACCTGCTGCCTGAGTGGGTCTAGTGCGCCGCTTTCGAACCCGCGCGCCGTAAGCGTGGCGATGGCGCGCAGGAGGCTGGTGCGGGTGGCGGCGAGGGCGTTCGTCTGCAACGCCGTGAGTTGGTTCAGGGTGCGCTCGACGTCCGACTGCACGAGCTGCGCGGCCGCCTGACTGGCGTCGCGCCTGGCCGCCTCAATGCCGGTCATGTACGCCTGCACGGCTTCGGTGGTCATGCGCTTGGCGTCCGCGAGGATGTTGCGGTTCACGGCTGCCAGGGCGTCGTCGACGTCTTGCGCGGTGCGCAGGAGTTCGTCGCGTTCCCGCCCGACCGTCGTCAGCAGCGCCGTGGCGATGCGTTCCTGCTCGGCCCGGAGGGCGTTAGCGCGCTCGGCTGCCGTGAACAGCGCCTGGTCGAGGTCGCTTAGGCCGCGTTGCGCGTCCTCGCTGAATACTCCCTCGGTTAGGCCGCGGACGGTCTTGATGAGTTCCTCCACGTGCTTGCTGGCCTCGTCCGCCAACTGCTCGTGCCGGTCCGCGACCCGCTCGAGCGCCGCGTTGATCATCTTGACGACCTCGCCGTTGCCGCCGTAGGCGTTGCGCCAGGAGAGGAGTTGCCGCTCGATGCCCGCCAGGGTCTCGCTGGTCGCCTCGTCAAGGTCTTTGGTGATGGCGTCGATGAGGGGCTTCTGCGCGGCGGCGAACGCCTCCTCGTTGAGTTCCGTGATGCTCTCGGCCAACTTCGCGTTGGCGAGTTCGACTTCCTGGTTGCGGAGTTCAGCGATGCGCACCAGCTCGGCGGCGTTACCCGCTGCCGCGGCTTCGAGCCGGTCGTAGGCCGCGTGGATCTCTCGCAGCTCGGCGGCGGCCGCCAAGCGAATGACGGTGCCTTGGTCGCCTGCGAACTCGGCGCGAGCCTTCGCCAGGTCGCGTTCACGCGCCACGATCTGGTCGCTGGCCTCCTGCTGTAGGCGGGTTGTCTCCCGCCAGTACCGCTCGGTGGCCTGCCTGCGAGCCTGGTAGGCGGTCTCGTCGATCAAGGCGAGCAGGTCGGCGTTGCCAGCCGCTTCGATTCGGGCGTCGCCGTAGAACTTGGTGAGGTCCCTCAACTCCTGGTCGTACTTGATTCCCAACACGCTGTGTTGGTCGCCGCGCGCTTCAGCCGCCTCAAGCAACAGATCGCGTTGCTTGCCGGTAAGGGTGTCGTAAAGGTCGTCGTAGGCGCTCTCGACTTCGCGCGCGAAGCCGTCTTGAATGGCCCGCAACTCGCTCACGCGCAACTCCTCGAGCCGCTTGGTGTCCTGCCCGTACTCCTTGGCCTTGCTGATGAGGTCGCCGTAGAGCTTCTCGGTGTCCTCTAGGCGGCGTTGGTGCTCGAGCCGCAGCGTGTCGATGGTGTTGAGTCGGCCTTTGGTTTGGGCGTCGACGATGGCGCGCTCGCGGGTGCTGATGGCGTCCGCGAGCTCCGCTGCTTGCTTCTCGGCTTCGGCCTTGCGTTTGTCGGCGTAATCCGCCTGAAGCTTGAGGATTTCTCTCTGTTCGAGTTCGAAGCTCTCGGCGATGAGTTGTTTGGCGAACGGCTGGAATTGCTCGTTCTCCTCCGCCGTCTCCCGGATTGCGTCCCGCAGGCGCAGGAACCGCACGCGGGTCTCCTCGAGGTCCTTCTCTAGGCCGTCGGACATGAGGCCGATACGGATGTCCTGGAACTGCTGCTTGAAGCCCAGGAACGCCTTCTCGGCGTCCTTCGTCTTCTTCGCCAACTCCTCGAGTTCCGCAGCGGTCTTCTTGGCCTCTACCCCGGCGTCCTCTATCACGTAGGTGCCGTCACGGACTGCTCTGCTTGTCTCGGTGATGGTGGCCGACAGCTTGTCGAACTCCTTGTCTACTTCCTCAAGCGCCGTTTGGTAGTTAGCCCACGCCTGCCGGGGGCCGACGTTTAGGAGGTCGTTCACGAACTGGATGCGGGCCGCGACAATACCGAAGGCCCTAGCGAGCCGCGCGATGACGTGCGCAGTCTGCGTTGCTACCGTAATGAGCGCACCTTTCAATACTCCAGCGACCACCCGGAGGGCGTCGCCGACCTTCGTGCCTTCAGCGGTCAGGCCAGCGAACGCGGTGCGCACCGCCGAAACGGCTGTCTCGACCGCAGTCAAGGCTGGCTGCACGATCTGCGGGAAGCGATTGAACGCAGTTATTACCAGACCAACCGCCGCCGCGATGGCGGTAATGACTAGACCCACGGGCGTGAGGATGAACCGCATTGACGCGGCGGTGAAGCCCTTGAGAGCGGTCGTGGCGCGCCCAAGCGCCGTCCCGACGCCCTTACTGGCGATCTGCCAACCAGTGAGCGCCCCGAGGCTGCTGCGCTGCGCCGCCGCGTTAGCGACCTGCTCCTTCGTAAGGAGGCTGTAACGGCCAGCGAGAGTCAGGAGCGCCGCGCCCAGGCGGGACCGGAGCACGATTTCGTTACCCAGCAGGGCATTGATGCCGGTCTGGAGCGCTTGTGTCTTGACTAGCACCGCTTGGAGCGTGACGAACGCAATCCCGAGGCCAGCTACCGCGCCCGCGAACGCAATGATGCCTAGGCCAGCCGTCTTCATGGGTTGCGGCAGCGCGTTGAACAAGTTCAGCAGGCCCGTGAGTGTGTTGAACAACGGCGTGAGGAACACTTCGGCGCCGCGCCCAACCGAGCGCCGGAAGTTCTTCATCGCCGTGTTCAGGTCGTTCTGCGCGCCGATGAAGCTTCCGTAGATGGTGCCGAGCGCCTCGACCTCGCTCTGTGTCTCCCCCACGATGCCGTTAACGACAGCCTGCATCTTGTCGAACTCGTTCAGGGCCGCCACGCTCTTACCGACAGAAGCGGCGTACTCCCGGTACATGACAGACAGGTCCTTCGAAATGCCGATGCTGTTCAGTAGCGTGGAGCGGCCGGAGATGATCGCTTGCGCCATGTTGTCGAAACCGTCGGCGGCGGTGCGCCCGAAGTTCAGCGCGGACGCAGCGCCACGCTCGAGCAGCGTCATGGCCTGCTGAAGGCTGGCTCCGTTGCGGACGAGCAGCGTCAGTCCGGAAGCGGCGGCGTCGCTGGTGGTGTGGAAGCGCGCAGCTAGGTTGTTCATGGCTTGCGCGCCGCGCTCGGCGCTCATGCCGCCCTTCTCGACCTCAGTGAAGTACAGGGCGACGGCGTTGCGCGCCTCTGCGGCTTCGCCACTAAACTCAACCAACGCCCGGACGTACCGAGCGACGCCCGCGGTGGCGAACACCGCCGTTAGCGCGCCAGCGAGTTGCTGGTAAGACTGCGTGAGATTACGCGTCGTCCCAATCGCGACGTTCTGCGACAACCCGAGCTTCGTTACGCGCCCCTCAAGGGTCGCTAGGGTGCGGTCAGCGCGTCCGGCGGCCACCATCAGCTCGCGCCACTCCTTGGACCACATCTCGGCGTTCTTGGCGGCGGCTAGGGCCTCGTCGCGAAACTGGATGGCGAGGCGGATGCCTTCCTTTTGGCTGATGAGGCTCGACTCGACCGCGTTCCGCAGGCCGAGGGTCTTGTTGCGGTACTCGAGCACGGCCTGCTGCACGGCAGTCAGGGCGCGGCCTTGTCGTTGGGCGGCCACCGTGCCTTGCTGCAACGCAGAGACAGCCTGCGCGGTGTTGATGGTGAGCTTCAGCTTCCCGGTGCTGCCGATGGTCTGCTTGAGCTTCTCGACTTCCTGGTTCACGCGCACGAGCGGCTGGAAGTCGAAGGTGCTGAGGACCTGCTTGCGCCACCGTTTGGAGGCCGCTAGGGCGTCGTTGAGTCCTTTGGTGAAGGGCGTGCTGTCTAGCGTGGCGACGCTGGCGATATCGGCCATTTCGCGCCCTCCTTTCGGGTGGTGTGCTAAACCGTTGGCATGATCACTATCGGGTTGTGGGGAATCGCTCTCGTCGTCGCGGTGGTGGCGTTGCGCCGCAACCGGCAGTGGTGGTTGCTGGCGGCGCTCGCTATCGCGAGCGTGGGCACGCTCGCCGGTTGGCCTGGCGGTCAGCGGGCGGCGGCGTTCACGGTGGCGGCGGCAGACGCGCCGGGCTTCTCGCACCTGGCTGCAACCGCCCAGGATTGGGCGGTTGTCGGGAGGGCGTTCACCGAGAAGGGCTTGCCGGATTGTTCGCGCGGGAAGCGCCTAAGCCGCAAGTTCAGTGCGGAGTCGGGGGCGACGGACGCGTTCCTTGACCGCCTGGAGGCCGCCGCGTACGCGTACGAGGCGTTCGATTTCAGTGAGGCGCTACGCGACGAGCTTGGAGGCGGCGACCTTGGTGGCGGGAATACGGTGTTCCGCGCCGTGAACGCCGTGACCGGAAGCTCGTACTACGGCGCATGGGTGGTCTCGTGGGGCGAGGGTCGCCTATTCATGTGCGAAGGAGCCTAAGCGGACTTGGCTCCTCTAGCTTCCCTCTCCGCTTCCCTAACGGCCTGCTGAACGACGGCGACGAACATGCGACTCACGGCCACAGCGGTCGGAATCGTCCACGGTCGCGGCTCCAAGCCCTTGCTTGGGTCGCCGTACTGCAACCTAATCAACCCGGCGGTTAGCGCTGCGCCTTCGGCGCGCTTCAGGATGCTCTCTAGGCTCACGCGGCCGCCGTAAGTGCCGCGCTCGTTGTACAGCGCGTACTCGCGGCCGCCGGCCCCGCCGCGAGCGCCGACCATGATGCGCCACCGCGTGCGGCGATGCCGATCCTTGGCCGCGTACACGCTGGCCTTGAGGGCGCCGGTGCGGTCGTACCCGCCTCTAGGTGGCGTGTCGTAGATTTGCGCGTTGATGAGGTCCACGGCCATGTCCTTCGCTTCACCGCTCAGGCCGCTCACGCCACGATCAATGTTGTCCGTCGTGATGCGCTCCAACGCGCGGTAGTGCGCTTGCAGGCCGCCCAGGTCAACGCTCACGCGCATGTGCCGCCTCGCCACCTCAGGACTCCATGCGCCCGAAGAACCGCTCGAGCTTGTTCATGCCCGCCTCCTGCTTCTTGAGTTCGTCCACGATGGCTTCTAGTTCCGGGTCGATTACTCCCGCCTCGCCGAGTAACTCGCGCACGTACGCGCGGTAACCCACGAACGCCACGCGCATGCCGCCCGTGACGGGTTTGCCTTTCTCGTCACGCACGTCCTGTTCACCCTCTGGGCCGCGCGTCTGCACTAGGTGGTGCGCGTCTACGACCCTTTGGAGCGCTTCCCTCCTGCGGGCGGCTTCGGGGAGGTCGCGGACGACCCACCAGTAGTCGGTTCGCTCAACCGTTCGCCAGTCCCATCCGTAGCGGGCGGCGTAGTGGTCGAGGAGGATGGCATCGGGATCAGGTTCTCTGGGGGGTTCATGGCCCCGCTCATGGCGTTCTCGAGTGAGAAGTTCTCGGGCAGCAGCCCGGAGTTCTTCATCGCCGCGATCTGCAGCGCTTGCAGTTCCGTGTCCTCCGTCATGCGGATTTTGGAGGCTTCGAAGTGCTGCTTGCGCCGCTCCGCGAAAAAAGCGGGGAACTCGCAGAAAGATATGGCGGCGTCCCATAAGGCCGCGACCTCGGCGTAATCGGCTTCGCCGAGCCAGTCGTCCAAGCGCTCAACCGTCAGGGCTTGCAGCACCTGTTCGAACTCGTCGGTGGCCATGGCGGCGTCGAACTCTACCTCCAGGAGCGCGGCGACTTTCGCGGCGATCGGTTTGAACGCCTTGTAGTGCGGGCGCCTGAGGGTGATGTTCTTGCCGGTCTTGCTTTGAAAGATCTTCTCGACTGCCATAGGTGTTTAGTCCCTTCTGTGGGTAGGGGTGGCGGCGTCCCACAGTCGCCGCCATGCGGCGTTGCGCCCACCCCGGCCTGCGGGGCCGCGTTGGGGTGGGCGCTGGTGGGCTTAGGCGCTGACGGCGGTCTCGGCGGCGCTGAGGGACGCGGTCGGCACGCGGTACAAGTACCCGTACCGCGCGGTTGGCGTGGCGGCGTTGACGGTCGCGGGGACCTTGTACGCCTCGTCGCTGGTGACGGTGGCGGTGAAGCTGAGGCCGGACTGCTCCTCGCCGGGCGTGCCGGACTGCCCGTCGCGGCGGATCGTCGCGCTGGGGTGGTAGAGGATTTGGCTCGGCTTGCTGGACTGGGCGTTCTGCCGCACCCACATGAGTTCGCCGTTGGTGCTGTCGAACGCGATGGGGCTGCTTGCGCCGGTCGCGCCGGGGTCGGCGCTCATGCGCGTGCCGTTCCACAGCGCGAGGATGTCGTCGTCATTCGGGTTCTCCGAATCGAACGTGTACCCGAGGGACGCGCTGATGGCGAGCACCTCGTAAGTCTCGAGCAAGCCGCTGCGGGCGCCTTGGATTTCGAGTTCTTCCGTCTCGTCCGTGGGTTCCCAGTTCTTGATGATGCCGAGGTCCACCCACCCGGCTTTGCGGACCATGGACCCGGCGGGTTGGGCTTTGGCGAGGGCGCTGACGGTCAGGACGTTCCCGACGATGTTGCTGATGGTGACGGTCTCCTGGTCGGCTCCGGTGCCGACCGTGACGCTGTCGGTGGTGGCGAACATGCCGGGGTTGTCCACGGTGAGGGTCGTGTCGCTGGCGTCCGCGGCGGCGGTGGTGCGTGCGCCGGGCCGGAAGAAGCCGCGGATGCCGAGCACCCCGAGGGTGCTCTTACCGAAGGTGTTGCGCGTGGTGACGCTCATGCTGTGTTCCCTTCTCTCATTGGGTGTCTACGAGGAGCGTGAAGGTCACTTGCACGCGCTCGTAACTGGTTTCGCGGATGGGGGTCGCGGTCGGGTCTAGGCCCACGCTAGGCGTGCGGCTCGTGACCTTGAGTTCGTCGAGGAGGTCTTGCGCGCCTCTCGCGGCGGCGTCCGCCGTGCGGGCGCACACGTCAACGACGGCGCGGTACGTGGCCATGCCGCCCTGCCGGTCGAGTTGTGGTTGGTAGTAGCGGACGACCAGCGCGTTAGCGGCGAGGGCGGCCTCCCAGTTCGTGTGCTCGTCCGGGTGCAGGAGTAATGCCCCGGTCGGCCAGGCGGCCTTGAGGAGCGCGTACAGGGCCTTGATGGCGGTGATCATGCGCGCCTCAGGTTGGTGCGTTCGAACTCGCCGTTAGGCAGGCTTCCGGCGAGGGTCACGAAGCGCCCGAGGGTCGCGTGGACGAGCACGTCGCCGGCCTGCAACTGGTTCGGCTTGGTGAGGATGTACGCGGCGGTGTCGTCCTTGAAGTCCGCCCGCTCGCGTTCACTGAGCCACGTGTGCCAGCCGTAGACGGTGGCCGTCGTCGTGGTGGTCGTTGGGGCGCCGGTGTCGGCGTTCTTGCCGGTCGTGGTGGTGCGCGTGCGGGTGAACCGCTCACGGCGATCACCCAACAGGCCGCCCGCCTGGAAAGTCGAGCTCAGGAGGCTCATGGGCTCACCAGACGGGCGCGACGGGAACGACCCCGCCAACGCCCTGACTGCCGCCCATGAGGCCGTTGAACGCCGCCAGGTTCCGGTCGCGTTCCCGCCGCCAATGCGCAAGTTGCTGCTCGCTCCTGGCCGCGCTGGCGTCGCCCTTGCGTTCGCTGAACGCTTCGAGCATCACGCGGTCGAGCACGGCGTCGCAGGCGCGGTAGTAGACCCAGGCGCGTTGCGCGGGAGCGCTGGTGGTCTTGGCTTGCGCCTCAACCAGCCACGCCTCCGCGTGCTCCTCGAGGTCGCCGCTTGGGAACATCGGCTCGGTGAGCTTGCCCTTGGGGGCGATGAGGTCCTCGACGGTTAACACCTGGGTCCTCCTTTCTCACTTGGACTTGCGGGCTTTAGGCGGTGAGGTTGGTTTCGCGGGGGTTGGGGCGGGGTCCGGCGTGGACTCCCGCCCCTTCTCGGCGAGCGCGTTGCCGTGCGCATCGACGATCACGCCGTCACTGCGCTCATACCGCCCGCCTGGAATGGTTGTCGCCACGATCAGAGGCTGGGGTCGGCCCAGGTGGTGCCGCCGGTGTACAGCACGGCGCCGTTGGTGCGCGTCCACACCCCGAACCCGAGCCACGCATCCATGTAATCGACGCGCAGCGGGTACAGGTCGATCTCGCCCTCGAACTGCAGGCCGCGCCCGTAGTTGGCGTCGAAGCGCTCCACGAGCGGCTTGGCGTCCTCGCCTGCCGCGTAGCACAGGACGTAGTTGGCGACCGCCCACGGCTTGACCCAGATGGGGTACGCGCCGTCCCAGAAGCCGACGAGGCGGTTATCGGCGGGCGCCTCGACGTCTAGCAGCACGCTGGTGCGGTCGCTGCCGCTGCCGGGCACCACCATGGGGCCGGTGAGGGGCGTGAATTTGCTGAGGCCACTGATGGCGGTGAGGTTCGAGAAGTTGATGACGAGCTTCAAGCCGCGCGTGTGGCCGTGCTCGGCCACGTCGGTGATTAGCGCGTCAACGTCGCTGTTGGCGAGGGTGCTGACGCGCGCCTGGTAGTGCGTGTGCGTGCTGCCGTCGAAGGCTTCGCCGGTGGGACCGTCGGGAATCTTCGCGGAGTCCGCGTTCACGAGGCGCTTCACGGCCAACTGCACGTTGTCGACGTGCAGGTCGTAGAAGGTGTAGTTGGTGGCGAGGAAGATGGCCTTGCGGGCCTCTTCGAGCACGCGGCGGCGGTGCGCTTTCTGCGCGGCAAGCTGGCCGGCTGCGAGGTCGGCGGGTGTGGCCTTCTTGAGGAACTGCCGCGTCCAACCCAGCGCGTAACTGAACTTCTTGAGGGGGAAGGCGACGGTCTGGCCGGGCGTGGCTTTCTGGGTGGCGGCTCGAGCGTACTCGTCCGTCTCCACCATCTCCCCGGAGTAGCTCGTGCCTGCAAGGCGTTGCCGGTCCGAGGACGGCACGGATAGTTCGGCGAGGATGTCCTGCATGAGGAGGTTGTGCGCCTGCATGTCGCGTTGCAGGACGTCGATCACGGTGTCTTCGCCGAACGCCGCGACCGTCTGGTGCTTGGCGGCGAGGAGGCTGCTGATGTCATGCGTGCCGGTGAGTTGTGACATGTGGGTGCTCCTTAGATGGCGCGCGTGACGCGAATGTCGGTGGTGGTGATGACTTGAGCGACGCCTACGGCGTCACCGGTCGTGGCTGCGGCGTCCAGGCGGCCTTTGGTGGCGCCGACGTAGAGTTTGGCGCCGGGCGTCAGGCCGGACCCGTACCTGAATCGCGCGCCGAGCGCGAATAGGGTGATGGCCTGCCCGGTCTTGGCGGCTCGGGGGGTGAAGCCCGCAATGACGGCTTTGGCGTCGGCGGCGGTGCCGTCGGCCATGTAGACCTTGCCGTCGGTGTGGATGTAGCAGGGCGCGGCGGCGTCGAGGTCTTCTCCGGCGGTGAGGCCGGTGATTTGCGGCGCTACGGCTGCGGTGCTGGCGTCGATGCTCGCGTCAGCGTCTCTGGTGACGAGTGCCATGGTGGTGTTCCTTTCTTGCGCTTACGCGCGGTAGTCGCCTCGCGCGGCTTTGGTTTTGGCGAGGTCTTCTACGGAGGTCGTGACGGTGTTGCTGCGCGCCCCAGCCTGCTTGGGGGCTGGCGTGCCGGTGTTGATGGTGAGGGCGGGCAGGAAGTCCGCTTGGTCCTCGGTGAGGTACTTGTCGAGGGGTTTCTCGACGTCGCCGACCTTGACCGCGTACTCGCCTTTGTCGCTTTTGGTTAGCGCGGCGCCCTCAAGGAGCTTTGACAGGACGCTGGGCTTGTACCGGTAGGTGGTTTCGTTCTGCGGGTCGCGCGCGGCGGCGTCAACGAGCTGTTGGCGTTTCGCGGTGGCGGCCTCGCTCACGGCGCGGTCGTAATCCCCGAGCTTCACCTGCACCTCGTTGAGTCTGCCGAGCTGCTGGTAGGCAGTTAGGGCGTCCGCTTCGTCCTTCGTGAGGACTACGGCGCCTTCGCCTGGCAGCTTGCCTTTCGCGTCGTCCAGCTCGACTTGCAGGGCCTTGGCCTTGTCGCGTTCCGCCTTGTTGTCGGCCTCACGCGCGTCCAGGGCCTTCTTGAGGCTGGCTTTCTCAGCTTTGAGGTCGGCTAGTTCCTGCTTGAGGGCGGCGATTTCTTCTGGCGTCACGGTTGCTCCTCTCCCCGCGCCCATGCGCGGGGGTGCTCGACCGACCCATGCCGGTCTACTGGTTGGGGGTGGGTGGGCTTACGTCCTCGGCCCGTGCCGAGCGACCGCCAAGCGGGTTAGTCGGTGAGGGCAGCGCCCTCGCTCGGTTCGGTTGGCGGGTCCCACAGGCGCCTGGCGATGCCGCGTTGCAGCATCTCCACGGCCTGTTCAAGCGCGTGCGTGTACAGGCGTTGCTCGACCTTCCCGGCGCCGTCCTCGTAAACGTGGTCGGGTATGAGGGCGATCGCGGCGTCGCGCCACAGGTCGAAGCGCGCGAGCGTGACGTGCAGAAGTTCATGCACGAGGGCTTGCATGACCTGCTTCTCGGTTGGGAACTTCGCGGGGTCCATGGTGATGACCGCGATGTTGTAGTCGGCGTCGTCGAGGCCGCATTCGGCGGCGGTGTCGCCGTCGAGGGCCGCGTAGTTGACGATGATCTTCCACGTGTTCAGCCACAGTTCGTCGCGTAGGCGCTCGACGTTCGCGTCGACGATGGCCTTGACGACGCTAGCGTCCACTGTCGACCTCCTCGCTCACTTGGGTTGGGGTGCCGGTCGCCTCGGCGTTGATGCGTTCGACTTCGGCGTCAGGGTCTTCCACACCTACTTCCGTCATGGCCGTCTCGCGGCTGATGAGGCGAGCGTCACGCTTCGCAATCGTGGCGGTGATGTCGTCGCTGGTGGGTTGAATGACGTTGATGCGCGCCTGCGCCACCGGCCTGAGGGTCGCGAAGCGGTCCGGGGCGCGCATGAGGACGCTCGCGAGTTGCAGCGTGGTGCCGAGCAGCCACCTGACGGCGCCCTGCAGAGCATTCGCCGTCAAACCAAGGCTGTCGAGGTAGTCGGCGGTCGCCTGCCGCCTCGACGCGCCAGAGGCCGCACCATCAGCGCTCAGGAGCACATGCAGTTGCTTGCACTCCTCAAGCACCGCCCGGTACGCGGCGTCCGTCGTCTTCGTGAACGCCGTAGGGTCAACAGGGTCGCGGTACTGCACGCTCGGACTCGCATACGTGTACGACCCATCCTGCTTGGGTTCGACCACGCCAACGACGTGATTGGATGCACCCGCCCCCACGTACAGGGGCTCGGGCACGAACTTCCCGACGCCCGGCTCGGTCGCATTACCGTCGTCATCCACCCACTTACCAGGGCTTTGGGCGTTGAGGAACGTGCGCTCCGTGAAGCCCGCCACGTCCATGTTGTGCCCGAGCATCGTCCAGGCCTTGTTGATGAGCTTCTGTTGACTGACGGCGCCGGGCGTGATGAGCGGCTCCCGACGCATCTCGTGCAGCAGCAGCGCCCCACCGAGCGGGAGTGAGGCTGGCGTGCCGTCCACGGCCCCGCCCGCTAGGAGCACGATCAGGGTGTCGGCGGTGGGTTCGACTGGCAACCCGAGTGCGGCTAGGTTCGCGCCGACGCCGGTCACCTCAGTCACCGGTCGCCCCAGCTCGTCGGCGTACTCGTACCGCGTGGCGACGGGGTCGCCGTCTACGTTGCGCAGCACCCCGGCAGTGACGGGGTTGCAGGCGTGCACGGCGATATCGCCCAGGGCCTCGGTGAGCGTGGCGCGCCGGGGGATGACGCCGGACTCGTTCACGCTCGCGGCGCGCAGGAACAACCTTAGGGGGCTGACGGCGGGCCGGAGTTCCTCACCGCGCCGAGCTTGCTCCTCCGCGAACAACAGCCGCAGCGCGGCGGTCTGCAGCACGCCGAGGACGGCGTTGTCATCCCACCACGTCACGAGCGCGTCGACGGCTTCCCGGCGGAGCGTCACCTGCCCGCGTTTGCTGTCCGTGATCAAGTCCCACTGTGGTTCGCGGCCGATTACGGCGTCCCGGTGCCGCGTCACGACCTCCTTGAGGGCGTTGCGTTGCACGAATTGCCTGCGAATGAGGTCGGTGGCGGTGTCGCCGTCGTCTTTGGGGAGTGGGCCGGTCCAGCCGCGGCCTTCGTCCCATTGGTCGCCGAGGACGTACTGTTCGGCGCGGAGGAGGTCGCGGCGGCGGGCTCGCTGGTCGGATAGGAGCTTACTGAGGTCCACGGTTCCTCCTCTCTCAGGTTGGGTTGTACGCGCTACTGCTGGTGGCGGGCCGAATGGTTAGGCGCGGACTGCCGAGCTTATCGGCGGCGGCCACCATGTACCGCATGGCGTCCATGCCGTGGTTGTCCTTATCCACCGGCTCTTCCTTGCGCGGCTTACCGTCCTGACCGGTCGGATACGCGTACGAGTCCATCTCCTGCTCGCTGCACCACGGCAGGCCCTCGTCAGCCAAGCGGTCATCGCGCTCCACGAGAGCGTCGCGCACGAAGTACAAGCGCGGCTTACCGTCGCCCGCTGGCCGGAGCCGCGACTGCACCGCCTCGATGCCCGTGCTGATGGCCTTGTACGCAGTGGTCGTGCGGACGCCTAGGTGCCGCTCTAGGGTGGCGCGGTCCTCGGCGTCGTGATCGCAGATGTCCGCCTCGATGCGCTCACCTACGGAGTGGCGCGCAATCGTCTTGGCGTGGTCTTCGACCAGGCGGCGCGTGAAGTAGATTTCGCGGTACAGGTACAGGCGGCCGTCGGCGTCCTCACCCCACCACTGGCAGACGTAAGGGTTGGTGAAGCCGAAGTCGTGCACGCGCCAGCGCCTACGCAATTCGGGTACTTGACCTCGGTCTATGAGGTGGATGCTGCGGTCGAAGTCCTCGTACACGGCGCCTTCGGCGGCCGCCCACTCACCGTCGTACAGGCGGCGTTTGCGGACGCCTGTCAGTTTCCTGAGGCGCGTCAGGTACTCGGCGCCCTTCTCCGACCACTCGCCGCGCTTGTGGTCGTACAGGACGGGGTTGTCTTGGTGGCGCGTGTCGAGCATGAGCAGGTCGCCTCGGTCGGCGCGTTGCTTGATCCAGTGCGTCGGAGGGCCGGGGTTGCAGTCGCCGATTATCTGTTGGTAGGGCATGCGGCCGTTGCGGAGGCGGGTCGTTAGTTGCTCCCAGTCGGACTCCGCTAACTCGGTGGCTTCCTGCACGTAGATGAGGTCGTACTCGGCGCTCATGACCTTGACGGGGTTGTCCATGCCGCCGATGACGATCTCGCTGCCGTTCGGGTAGCGGTAGGCGCTGCGGTGCGTCCTGACGGCCCCTGCGAGTGCAGCGTGGCCTTCGGGTAGCACGTGGTCCTCGAGTGTTACTAGGCCGGTTTGGGAGAGGCTGACGCGCGTCTTGCGGACGATGAGCGCGCGCATGCCGGGGTAACGCTCGGCGCAGAGGTGGACCTTTTCGAGGTTCGCTCTGGACTTGCCGGTTCCGGCTGGCCCGGCGAGCATGATCTCGCCGCCCTTGTACAGGAGTAGGTCGCGCATGCGCCCGAATGGTTGGTAGGGGCGGTGTTGCGGGAGTGGTCGCGTGGGGAGCGCTTGGGCTTGCAGCATTAGACGTCCTCGGGGTTGAAGCCGACGTACGCCTTGAGTGGTTGCCCGCCGCTGGTGAGGTCCACGCGGTCGGTGAAGAGCTGGTGGTGCTTGCCGAGGAGTTCGAGGGCGGCTTTCTTGTCGGCCATCTTGATGCGGACGCGCCTGACCTCGCGGGCGTCCTCGCCGCGGCCGTCCAGGAAGTCCTCGACCTGGATCTCTGCGAGGGCGGCGGCCTGCGCTGGCGTGACGGTGCTTAGGTCGATGACGGGGTCGCCGTCTCCGGTGAGCCGGAAGTAGTCGAGCAGGTTGGCGCGTGCGAGTTTCGTTAGTTCTGCGAGGACTTCTTGGGCGCTCATGATGGCGCTGTTGTCGAACTTGCTTCGGAGCCGTTCGAGTTCGGCGGCCACCTGAGGTTTGACTACCAGCTTGGCGGCCTCGCGATTGGCGTACGTGTCGCTGTATCCGGCCTTACGGGCGGCTTCGGTTGCGCTCATGCCGGTGATGAGGTGTCGGCAGAAGGCCGCTTGGCGCGGCGTGAGCTTCGCCATGGCGGTCTCCTCTCGGTGTTCTTTGGGGGGTTGCTCGCCGGGCTGTTGGGCTGGTCGGCGAGCGCGCCCCGGTTGGTGCCCGCCGCATGGCGGGTGGATGCGCGTGCAGGAGTCGGACCTGCCCGTCCCGGCTGATGTGGCCGGGCGCACCACTCGGTGCAAGCCCGCAAAGGAAAACCCCGCCGGGGGTTGGCGGGGTCTTGAGTCAGAACTACTCCTTGCACCCTAGCATCCTGTGTTTTCACGGTCAAGTGTCAGCGCCGCCTGCGAGCTGCAGCGCGGCGCGGATGGCGTCGAGGCTGATGTCGGAGTCGGTGATGAGGGCGTCCTCGACGTGCGGGGGGATGCGGTGCAGGTCGGCGACTCTGGCGATGGCTTCGAGGGCGGCGGCGGTGAGGTGCGTGATGGTGCCGTCGTGCCTGTTGCGTGTTAGGTAGGCGTCGCCGTTCTCGTCGCGCTCGATCGTGAATGGTTTGCGGCAGGTGGCATGCTCTAGGGCGCTCTCGTACTCGGCGATGGCGGCGGCGGGCATGCGTGACAGGGCGCGGTCGGCGTCGGGGCGCGCGAGGAGGATGCGCCAGGCGGTGCGGCCGGGCCAATCGTCGCTCCAGAGGTTGGCGCGGATGAGGGGCGTGCGGCTGATGACCTCAACGGTGGGTGTGAGGGCTTCGCCGTCCAACTGGGGGCCGGGCATGCGGCCGGCGCTGTTGTAGGACGCGCTGCGTGGCGCTCCCGTGGGGCTGATGGCGCGGGTCTCAAGCGCGGCGGGCCACACGTTGCCCTGAAGGTGCCACCACAGGGTGTTGGCGACTGCTCGTGTGAGTTGCTGGTCTGGTGGTGGTTCCCCCACGGGGTGGTGCTCCTCTCAGGCGCTGGGCTGGTCTAGCTCGACGTGCTTCTTGAGGACGAGCGTCTCCCACTCTTGGTTCATTCGCAGCTCTTCATGGCTTCGTACGCCTGAAGCATGGCGATGACGTCGCCGCTCATGGCCGCTTCGTCGGCTTGCCTGAGGGTGGCTTCGATGTGGATGGCTCCAAAGATGCCGACGTTGTTAGGGAGGTCCCTGTAGAGCTGGATGAGTTCGCGGCAGCGGGCTTGTTCTTTGGCGTATTCGGTGGCGAGGCTGCTCATGATCATGCTCCTTCGAGAATCAGGGCTTTCTGGCGTTCGTACTCGGCTGGTGTCGGATTGCTTTCGGCGAGGGCGTGCAAGGCGTCCGTGACCCTCGTGTGGCGAGCCGGCCAGTAGATGACCGCCGACCCAGTGGCGCTGGTTGTCAGCGCGGGTCTCCTGGGCTCGTGCAGCCCGAGGCGCGCGGCGCGGCCGTACAGGCTGGAGTTCGCACGGTCGAGCAGGTTGTTGAGTGCGCGGACGTTCGGCCAGTGGGTCCGGATGAGGGCGTCCTCCGTTTCCGTGAAGGCGCGCTTCATGGGGTTCCCACTGCCGCTCTGGCTGCCTGGGGTGCGCCTAGGGGCGCTTGCGGGCGCCTGAGCGTCGCTGGGGTGCGGGGCGGGAGTTGCAAGCGCTCCTAGGGCGTCTGGTGACGTCACGTTGGCCTCCTGTAGCGGCGGTGGATGGCTGGCAGGCCGTTCGTGATGCGCGGGTGTTGACGACGCTGCTCCTCCGCCTGCGCTTGCGTGACGGCGTCAGTGATGGCCCGCACGACTCCCTGCGCGGCTCGCGCGAACTCGGGGCTGTAGATCCGCGCGAGTACGTACTCGCGCAACTGAGCCACCAGCAGCTCCTCGTCGCTGCATGAGCGCGTCACGAGATGGCCTCCAGGGTGTACACGAGCCTCGGGTTGGTTCGATCAACGGCTCGGCGGCGCAGCAGCAACTCGTCGATGCTGCTGTCGTCCGCCTCCAGCCACGCGAAGATGGCGTCCGTGGCTAGTTTTTCGGTGTTCGACAAGTCCCTGCGGCGCTTGTCGGGTGGAACGACGGTGATGGTGGCGCGGAGACGCGTGCCGGGTTGGAGGGTGGCGCGGCAGCGGTGCGCGTCGGGGTTGACGAGGAGTGTTTCGGTGACGGCGGCGGCGTACTGCCGGGCGGCGGTGGTCTTGACTTTGCGGTTGCCGCGCACGAGGTACGCGTTGTTGGTGGTCGGCGGGTACGGGAGGGTGAGGGTGAGCGGCGTCACGCGTGCTCCTCGTATTCGGGTTGGTTGATTGCGTCCCACACGCGTTGCTCTGCCTCGGCTTGGCGGCGGCTGACTGGGTCGAGGGGC
>ERZ778017.1107-NODE-1107-length-29102-cov-4.984370_pt1 | contig 29102 bp, 24 predicted proteins | sample MGYA00375747_ERZ778017 | MGnify/ENA primary metagenome ERZ778017 (study PRJEB29350, sample SAMN05509838) | bioreactor metagenome | biome: bioreactor; material: wastewater | place: South Africa: University of Cape Town | collected 2014-03-17 ...
TGACCGCCGTCACCGTGTCGCCCGCCATGATGGCCCGCTGGATCGGGGCCGCGCCGCGCCAGCGCGGCAGCTTCGATGCGTGCACGTTGAAGCAGCCGAGACGGGGAGCGTCGAGCACAGCGGCGGGCAGCAGCAGGCCGTAGGCGACGACAACGGCAGCGTCCGCCTTCAACGCGGTGAACTCAGCCTGATCCGTTTCGGATTTGAAATTCTTTGGTGTTCTGACCGGCAGACGAAGCGCCTCGGCGCGGCGATGCACCGGCGACCTGACCTCGGCAAGACCGCGACGACCGGCCGGGCGCGGCGGCTGACTATAGACGGCAACGACACGATGTCCGGCGGCGAGAATCGCATCAAGAACCGGCACGGAAAAATCGGGTGTTCCCATGAAGACGATGTCGAGCGGCATCCGGGCTTCTTCCGTTTGGCGCTGAAGCAAAGCCTGAAACTCAGCTTCGTGCTTCGCGAACCTGTTTCTTGAATTTCCGGATGATCATGTCGCGCTTCAGCCGCGACAGGAAATCGATGATGAGTTGACCGTCGAGATGATCGAGCTCGTGCTGGACGGCGGTCGCGAGCAAGCCTTCGGCTTCGAGCTCCTGCTCCTTGCCGTGGCGATCGATGTAACGCACCGTCACGCTCGCGGGACGTTCGATCTCGACATGGACGTCAGGAATGGACAGGCAGCCTTCCTCGTGCAGGCGCGTCGTCGATCCCAGCGAGACAAGCTCCGGATTGGCCATCGCGATCGGGTTGGGCGGCTCATCATCTCCGGCAGCATCGATGACGAGGATGCGCTTCGGGATACCAACCTGAATGGCGGCAAGCCCGATCCCCGGCGCTGCATACATGGTCTCAAGCATATCATCCATGAGCTTGACGACGGCATCGTCGACGCGCTCGACTGGATCGGAGATCTTGCGCAGTACGGGATCGGGAAGCGTTATGATCGGTAGAATGGCCATCACGCTGACATATGGAAGGACGTTGCGCCGGTCAATGGCGTGCGCTGTTGCGGACCGCCGGACGGTCACCGTCGCGCACCATAGCTGCCAGCGCCGCCTCGGTTTTTTCGACCGGCACCCAGCCGGTTTTTCTTAACCGTGCCGCGTCGGCGACCAATTCGCCGGTGAGGCGCTCGGCAAACTGGGGCTTACCGGCAAAGCGCAGCGCAGCGGCGATTGCCCGCTGCGGAACGGGAAACAAAAGCGGGGGTCGATCACTGCCTCTGCGGAGCGCGCGGACGGCGTCGGCGACGGTAATCGGCTCGCCATCGGCAACGATGAAGGACGTGTCTTCGGCGGCTTGTGCTTGCAGCACGTGGTCGATCGCAGCCAGCAAGTTGGTGATGCTCAGCAGCGAACGGCGGCTCTTCAGTGCTGCCAGCGGCAGCGGATACGGCCGGGCAGCGAGACGCATCAGTGCCGCCATGTTGCCTTTGACGCCGGGTCCGTAGACGAGGACCGGGCGCAGGACGGTCCAACGCGTCGCGGAGCCCGCCAGCAATTCCGTCGTAACGGCCTCGGCTTCGATTTTCGAACGGCCGTAGGCGTCGGTCGGCGCTGCGGGCGTGTCCTCGGTGACCACGCCCTCGAAGCGGGGCCCGACCTGGGCTCTGACCGACGACATCAAGACGAAACGCTTGACCCGCGCCGCCCGTGCGGCTCGTGCAAGCTGACGCGTTGCATCGACATTGATCGCCGTATAGGCGGCGTCGGGAATTCCGGGCCGCGCATGCGCCATGCCGGCTGCGTGAATGACGGCATCGACGCCCCGCACGACGTACTCGGCTGCGAACGATCGCGACATGTCGCCGAGTGCGAGGCCTTCGACATTCGGATCGTCGAACATAATGGGCTGGCGCGCGGCTGCTCTCACGCGATAGCCGCTCCGGGACAGCTTGCGTACCAGGTGCTGGCCGATGAAGCCCGATGCCCCCGTCACGAGAATTCGCGGCATTGCTGCCATGACCCGCGTCCCTCAACTCCGCTGGCCGGGCCGAACGAAAACCGGCCTACGCCACCCGGGATTCTATCACGTTGGCTTGCGGCTTAAACTTGTCGCCAAGCGACGCAATCAGCCGGTATGCGGAAAAAGCAGCGATGATGCCAAAGGCGACGCCACCTACCATGTTGCCCGCAAGAACGCCTTCCGCGTGGAAATACTTGCCGCCGAGGAGGACGAACGGGACGGTTCCCAGCGTTGCCCGTCCCCAATTCAGCAGCGTCGAGTAATGGGCGCGGCCGAGCGTGTTGAAGCTCGCATTGGCGACGAACAGCGCGCCCATGAAAACGAAAAGCGGCGATAGCCAGCGGCAGAAGAACACGATCAGGGTTCGCACCTCGCCGGTGGCGTGAAACAGGCTTGCGATGCCGTGTGCGAGCACGGCAAGGAGGAGCCATGCTGTCGCTGTAAATACCGCCATCGTCAGAAGCGACAACGTAAGCACGTCGCGCATCCGCTGCTGAGACCCCGCGCCGTAGTTCTGGCCGATGATCGGTCCGACGGCGCCGGACAGCGCGAAGATGGTGCCGAAGGCGACGGGCGTGAGACGCGCGAGGATAGCCCAGGCCGCGACGGCTGCGTCGCCATAGGCGGCCATCGCGTGCGTGACGTAGCCGTTGCCTATGGCAGGCGCGATGTTCGTCAAGACGGCGGGCGTCGCGATGCGAAGAAACGCCGGCGCATCCTGTGCCAGTGTCGCGATTTTCGGACGAGCCAGAAGATCGTGGACCTTGACGACCCCGTAGAAGCCAATCGCCATCATCGTGATGCGCGCAAGGAATGACGATACCGCCGCGCCTTCGATGCCGAATCCGAAATGGACGATGAGGATGAGATCGAGAATCGTGTTCATGATAGCGCCGAGCAGGGTCACGAGCATGGCGCGCCGCGCGTCTCCGGCCGAACGCAGGATTGCCGAAGATGTAATCGCGAGCGCAAGCATCGGCAGCGTCGGCACGAGAATTTCGAGGTAGACCGCCGCCAGTTCGAGCGTGCGGCCGCCGGCTCCCAGAAGCTCAAGCAACGGTTCGATTGTCAGCCATAGGGCCACCCCGATCAGCGTCGAGATGATAAAGGCGAGCATCACCGCGTTGGTCGCCAGGCGGCGGGCGCGCATGCGGCGACCGGCTCCGAGCGCCGGAGCGACGAGAGCCGTTGCGGCAATCGAAAGTCCGATGCCGACCGAGGTTGCGAAAAACAAGATCGAGCTGGCGTAGCCGACGGCCGCGACGATGTCCTGGTCCTTCAGCCGCGACAGAAAATAGATGTTGGCCAGATCGCCGATGAAGATCGCCATCAGGCCGATGGCTCCGGCGGCCGTCATGGTCAGGATATGGCGGAGGAGCGAGCCGGTGACGAATTTCGGCCCACCGGCGTTTCTTCGCGCCGCATCGGTGTTCGCCATTAAAAAACGTCCGCCCTTGATACCGACCGGGCGGAGCGTCCGTCCGGCGTTGTTCTTATAATTTGCGTCGCGCCTTGAAGGCGGCAGCGAGCGTTCCGTCGTCGAGATAATCCAACTCGCCGCCGATCGGCACACCTTGCGCGAGGCGCGAGACCGTGACATCGGCGCTCGCGAGCTGATCGGATATGTAGTGCGCCGTCGATTGGCCCTCGACGGTCGCATTGAGCGCCAGCAGGATTTCCTTGACCTCAGGCGATCCGGCGCGCGTCAAAAGACTTGCGACGTTCAATTGTTCCGGCCCGATACCGTCGAGCGGCGATAGATGTCCGCCGAGAACATGGTACCGCGCCGAAACAATATTGGCGCGTTCGAGGGCCCAGAGATCGCCAACTTCCTCGACGACGACAATCAGGCTTTGATCGCGGCGCGGATCGTTGCAAACGCTACACGGCACGACGGTATCGAGATTGCCGCAAACGGGACATTCCGAAATCTTCGCAACCGCCTCCTGCAAGGCATCCGACAACGGCAGCAGGAGATCGTTGCGGCGCTTCAGCAGCGATAGAACTGCTTTGCGCGCCGAGCGCGGGCCGAGCCCCGGCAAACGTGCCAGGAGCTGAACCAAGCGCTCGATCTCGGGGCCTGCAATCTTACGGGACATTTTTGGATCATGCTCAAAAGGCGGCCCACGACGGACCGCCTTGTAAACCGGTTATGCGGCCAAGAATGCCGCGGACTAGAACAGTTTCATTCCGGGCGGCAAGGGAATCCCGCCGGTGATCTCGGCCATCTTCTCCTGCATGGCGCTATCGGACTTGGCGCGGGCGTCGGAAGCGGCGGCGACGATCAGGTCTTCGAGGATCTCGACCTCATCGGGTTTCAAAAGACTGGGATCGATGCGCACGCGCTTGACCTCGCCCTTACCATCAACTGTCAGGTGTACAAGACCGCCGCCGGATTGGCCTTCGATCTCGGCGCGCGCCAACTCTTCTTGCACTTCCTTGAAACGGGCCTGCATCTGGCCCATCTGCTTCATCATTCCCATCAAGTCTTTCATGTGTTCCTCTGCGTGGCGGCCTGCTCGTGACGAGCGTCAGCCTGCTTCGCTCTCTTTATCGTCGTCGGCATCCGTCTCGCGTCCGGCGATTCGGCGCACCTCGGCAATCTTGGCATCGGGAAACGCCTGAAGTACGGCACGGACGGCGGGGTGCGCCTTGAGCTGTTCAAGCTCGGCGGCTTCGCGCTCGCGCCGGACAACGCCGATCGCCGGCTGTCCCGCTTCTTTCGAGAGCACAACGACCCAGCGCCGCCCGGTCCAGCTGTTCAGTTTTTCGCGCAAGTCGTTGGCGAGTTCCGGCGGTGCTCCGGGCAGCAAAAAGATGTCAATCGAGCCAGCAACCGCATCGAACTTGACGAGGCTGACGTGGTCTTCGAGGTGAATTTTCAACTTGGCGTCGCGCTTTTCACCCACGAGCGCGACGACCTCCGCGAAGGAGCGCGGATCGGAGCTCAGCGACGACTGTAGGGAGGCCGGTTGATCGTCGTCGGATTCGCCAACTCCATCGTCGAGTCGAACATCGCCATCGTCGCCGAAATCGAATGCCTCATCGGCATCGTTATTCGTCGCTTGAGCACTCGCTGCTGTCGTCGTGACGTTGACGGTCGGCCGTGTTTCCGAAGTGCGGTTCTCGGCCGGAGCCAACGCCGGACGGCGGGCGGGAAGCGCCGCGCCGCCTAAGCTGCGGATCAGTTCATCGGGTGTCGGCAAATCGGCGGTGTAGGCGAGCCGGATGAGAACCATCTCGGCCGCCACCTGCGGATTGGGCGCACGCCCGACCTCTTCGAGACCTTTGAGCAGCATCTGCCAGGCGCGCGCGAGATAGGGCATCGATAGGCGGGCGGCGAGATCGCTGCAGCGCTTCTTTTCCTCGGCCGTCAGACCTTCGCTTGCGGGCTCCTCGCCAACGGCCTTGACGCGCGCGATGGCGTGCACGGCCTCGCTAAGGTCGGCGATGACTTCGGCCGCTTCCGCGCCGTCGCGATGCAAGCCTGAAAATCCGTTGAGCGCAGTCGGGAGGTCACCGCGAAAAATAGCTTCGGCCAGATCGAAGACGCGCGCCCGATCGGCAAGACCGAGCATATCGCGGACGCTCGCAGCCGTGACGTGTCCCTCGCCCATCGCGATCGCCTGATCCAGGATCGAAAGACCGTCGCGCACCGAACCTTCGGCGGCGCGCGCGATCAATTGCAGGGCGTCCGCATCGGCTTTGGCGCCTTCGCTTGCGGCGATCTTCTGGAAATGCTCAGCGAGAACGGGCTGCTCGACGCGGCGCAGATCGAAGCGCTGGCAGCGCGACAGGACCGTGACCGGCACTTTGCGGATTTCCGTCGTCGCGAAGATGAAGCGAACGTGTGCGGGCGGTTCCTCCAGCGTCTTCAGGAGCGCGTTGAACGCACCCTTCGACAGCATGTGAACCTCATCGATGATGAAGACTTTGGTGCGCGCAACAAGCGGCGTGTACTGCGCGCTCTCGATGATTTCGCGGATGTTGTCGACGCCGGTGTTGGAGGCGGCGTCCATTTCGATCACGTCCGGATGACGGCCTTCCATGATCTCTTTGCAGTGGGCGCCGAGACCGGGCATATCGATGGTCGGCTTGTCGTAGCCGGAGGCCTCGTAGTTCAGCGCGCGCGCCAGAATGCGGGCGGTCGTCGTCTTGCCGACGCCACGCACGCCGGTCAGCATATAGCCTTGTGCGATCCGTCCGGACGCGAAGGCATTGCGGAGCGTCGTCACCATGGCCGACTGGCCGATCAGATCATCGAAGGTGGCAGGACGATATTTGCGCGCGAGGACGACATACGGTTTCGCGGGCTCCGTTCCGCCCGCACCCGCAACGCTGTCAGACGCATCCGATTTCTTTTTCGCCATGGTCCTGGAGTAGCTGACTTTTGCGCTGAGGGCGAGGGAGCAAGGCGACAGCGCCAACCTTCTCCGAAATGGCCGGGCCTCGGCAGAGGCAATCGGCACGCACGCGCAATAAAAAAAGCAATAAAGAGAGGCTGGCGAACGACCCGATTTCTGATCGTTAGGGCTGCTTCCTTCCGGACCTGACCCGGTTGGCGACGAATTCGTCCGCCGCCAACCTCCCGCCCATATAATGGGGTGAATGGCGGAGAAGTACAACCCCGTGATAGTTCAATGACTTCGCTCTATTGTCGCGCACCTGCATTGAAATTTGTCATCGGTGCCGAGCACATTGCGAGACGCGGGTCACAGAGACCCAGGACAACCAGCTGGGTCCGGCTCTCCGCTACGCTCCGGCTGGGATGGCAATACGTGCAGGTCCCCTCATCCGTCATCCCGGCGAAGGCCGGGATCTGTCCAGGTTCGCGGCATGGTGGTTGCGTGGATACTTGGACGGATCCCCGCCTACGCGGGGATGACGTGAAGGAAGGCCGGGATCTGTCCAGGTTCGCGGCATGGTGGTTGCGTGGATACTTGGACGGATCCCCGCCTACGCGGGGATGACGTGAAGGGTGGCGCAATTAGTGACGGTGCGTACAGGTATTTAGATGCAGCGGCCGCCGTCAACTTCGATGGCGACGCCGGTGATGAAGGCGCTCGCGGGGTCGGCGAGAAAAAGCGCCGCGTTGGCAATATCGAGCGGCTTCGACATGCGGCCGAGCGGGATGCCAGCGACGAACTTGGCGCGGTTTTCAGGCGTGTCAGGCAATCCCATGAACTGCTCAAGCATACCCGTTTCGCCGATCACCGGATTGATGGCATTGACGCGGATGTTTTTCGGCGCCAGCTCGGCGGCCATCGACTTCGTGAGGGTGATCGCGGCGCCCTTCGACCCGTTATACCACGTCAAACCGGGGCGCGGGCGAATGCCGGCCGTCGAAGCCGTGTTGATGATCGAACCGCCCCCACGCTTTTCCATGACCGGCACGACGGCGAGCGTCGTCAGGTAGATCGATTTGACGTTGACGGCGTAGATGCGATCGAACTCGTCCTCGCTGACGTGCATCAGCGATTGGTTCTTGTGCGTCACGCCTGCGTTGTTGACGAGGATGTCGACGCCGCCGAAAACCTCGACGGCGGATGCAATCATCGCGTCGACGTCAGCGCGCCTAGTGACGTCCGTCGCCATCGCGATGGCGCGATCCTTTCCGAGCTTCTCCACCAGATCGCCAGCGGCCGTAGCGTTGATATCGGCGACGACGATCTTGGCACCCTCGGCGGCGAAGAGTTCCGCGATGCCGCGTCCGAAGCCAGACGCGGCACCCGTCACAACGGCAACTTTTCCATCGAGGCGCATGTCGTTCAGCTCGTCCGTTTGAGCGGGACTTGGCCGCTCGCAGCAAGTTCGGCCGCTTCCTTGCGGTACGGGCTCGCCGGGTAGGTCCCGAGAATCGTGATCTTGGTTGAGAAAAACGATAGCTCCTCAAGTGCAAGCTGCACGGGGCGATCGACGGGATGGCCTTCGATATCGGCGAAGAACATGGTGGCGTTGAACGTGCCCTCTTGCTGATAGCTTTCGAGCTTCGTCATGTTGACGCCGTTGGTCGCGAAGCCGCCGAGCGCCTTGTAAAGCGCAGCCGGGACGTTACGCACGCGGAAGAGGAACGTCGTCATCACCGGACCGTTGCCCGGCTCCGCGTCGTCGGGTTCCTTGGCCAGAACGACGAACCGCGTCGTGTTGTGCGTCTCGTCCTCCATGTCGCTCTTCAGAATTTTCAGGCCGTAGATCTCGGCGGCGAGGCGAGAGGCGATGGCGGCCGTCGTCAGGTCGTTGCTTTCGGCGACGAGGCGCGCGGAACCTGCCGTGTCGGCTTCCGGAACGGGTTTCATTCCGAGCTTGCGAAGCGTCGAGCGGCATTGTCCGAGCGCCTGGGTATGGCTCATCACGCGTTTGATCGTGGCGAGCGTCGCGCCCTCTCGGGCCATCAGCTGGTGGCGCACACGCAGAAAATATTCAGCGACGATGTAGAGACCGGCATCCGGAAGCAGGTGATGAATGTCGGTGACGCGCCCGGCAACCGAGTTCTCGATCGGGATCATCGCGTAGCGCACTTCACCAGAGTTGACGGCGGCGATGGCGTCCTCGAACGTCGGATAGGCGACCGCTTCAAAATCGGGATAGGCTTCGTGCGCGGCGAGATGCGAATTGGCGCCGGGCTCGCCCTGATAGGAGATCTTCGCGGGTGTGCCGGCAGACTCGGGTCGATGCGGCATGACGTATGTGCGCCTGGTTTTCTAGGGGTATCGGAGAAGACGACGTGGGCGTGTCAGGACGCAAGAAAGCGACGGGCGCGCTCAAGATCGGCCGGAGTATCGACACCGAGAGGAACAGTGTCAACGATGGCGACATCTATCCGCATTCCCGCTTCGAGGGCGCGCAGCTGTTCGAGCTTCTCGCGCTTCTCCAACGGTGATGGCGGCATCGAAACGAAGCGTTCAAGACTATCGCGGCGATAAGCGTAAATGCCGATATGATGGTAAAGCGGCCCGTCGCCGGAGGGTGCGGTGGCGCGCGTGAAATAGAGGGCGCGGAGACGGTTTTCGGCGACGGGTGTACCGACGACCTTGACGACGTTGGGGTTCGTTCGTTCCTCGGGATCGGAGATGACCGCGGTGAGCGTCGCAATGTCGACCTCGGGCGTCGCGAGCGGGGCGATGCATCGGGTGACGAGTTTCGGATCGAGCGTCGGCAGGTCGCCTTGAAGGTTGACGATAATACTCGCTCGGCGCTCGGGGTCGGCTTTGGTGATGGCCTCGAACACCCTATCGGAACCCGAGGCATGATCGGCTCGCGTCATGATCGCGGTGCCGCCGGATGCCGTGACGGCATTGGCGATCTCGTCGCTATCGGTCGCGACGATGACCTTACCCGCATTTGCTGCCATGGCGCGCTGCAACACGTGCACGATCATGGGGCGGCCGCCGATATCGGCAAGCGGCTTGCCGGGCAAGCGGGTCGCGTGCATTCGGGCCGGTATGACAATCAGAATGTCGTTGCGCAGATCGGTGGGCACGTCGGTCAAATCATCATTGAATAGGTGACAAACTGTCTCGCCATCCAAGGGGCACGACACCGTTTGCGCGCTTGCATGAGAGAGGCGAGCTTATATACCTCCGGGACGGGTTGTTATAGTTGAATTGGCCGATTTCTTTACACTAGTTTGCGCATCACCGTCTTGACCGACACGGGGGCACCTAGAATGAGAATGGACGAATTCGAGTTCACCAAGATCGCGGGCGCGGTGCTCTCGGCACTACTGCTGATCTTCGGGACGAGGACGATCATCGACATGACCGTCGGGCACACGCACCAAAAGCCCGGCTATACGTTGCCCGCGCCGACTGAGACCGCCGCTAAAGGCGGGGCGACGGCTGAAGCAGCTGCTCCGGCAGGGGAGACGCCGGACGAGGCCGCCAAGAAGGTGATGGCGCTCCTTCCCAAAGCCAATGCGGAAAACGGCAAGTCCATTTTCAAGAAGTGCCACGCGTGTCACGTAGCTGAAAAAGGCAAGAAGCCGACGGTCGGCCCGAACCTCTGGGATGTCGTCAATCGTAAGCGGGCATCCTATCCAGGATTTGCTTATTCGGACGCCATGAAAGCCAAAGGCGGCAGCTGGTCCTTCGACGAACTCGCGAAATTCATCCACAGCCCCAAGACCTATATTCCGGGAACGAAAATGGTCTTTCAGGGCTTGCCGTCCGAGAGCGACGAAGCGGACGTCATCGCTTATCTTGCAACACTTGCCGATACGCCGGTTCCCTTGCCCAAATGACAGCAAGTTAACTCGCTATGCTGTATAAAGTTTGCGACCCTGCCACGTCGTTGGCGGGGTCGCTTCGTATCCGGGCGCCGTGTTATCCCCGCGCTCCCGAGCTGTGTTAAGCTCTTCAGCTGGCTAGAGAGAGAGAACGAGACGAAATATGCGGATGCGCCTGACGTCGTTAACCCTCGCCGCTATGGCGCTCATCAGTTTCCTGCCAATTTCTCAGCCGGCGCACGCCGATGAGCCGACCAATGAAGCGCAGTGCCGGCCCTCTCTCTCGCTCGTCGGCAAAGCGAAATACGGACCCGATTTTAAAAATTTCGACTGGGTCAATCCCGACGCTCCGAAGGGCGGCGCGCTTCGTCAGTGGGCGGACGGTACCTTCGATACTCTCAATCCATTTTCCGACAAGGGCGTGAAGGCCGCCGGACTAAGCTTGATGTTCGACAGCCTGTTCGCGAGCAGCCCCGATGAACCGGAAACGCAATATGGCTTGATCGCGGAGTGCGCGTCCTATCCGGATGATTTCTCCTCGGTGACGTTCAAGCTGCGTCCGGAAGCGAAATTCAACGACGGAACGCCTATTACGCCAGAGGACGTGATCTTTTCATTCGACGAATTGAAGAAGGTCAACCCATTCTATGCGTTCTACTACAAGAACGTCTCGAAGGCGGAAAAGACGGGCGATCACGAGGTCAAATTCACGTTCGACGTCAAAGGCAACAGGGAGTTGCCGCTGATCGTGAGCCAGCTCAGCATCGTCTCGAAGGCTTATTGGGAAGGCAAAGACGCAAACGGCAAGCAACGCACACTTGCCGAGACGACGGTCGAGCCGCCGCTTGGCAATGGCGTCTACAAGATCAAGTCGGTCGATACCGGGCGCAGCATCTCCTACGAGCGGGTGAAGGATTACTGGGCGAAAGATCTGCCCGTCATGCGCGGGCAATATAACTTCGACACGCTCGAGATTACGTATTATCGCGACCGCTCTCCGGCGTTCGAAGATTTCAAAGCCGGACGGCTCGATTTCTGGCTGGAGAACAGAGCGTCCGCCTGGGCCACGCAATACGGCTTCGATGCGCTGAAGAAGGGCCTCGTCAAGAAAGAGGCTATTCCGATCAAGCGCGTCGCGGCCATGCAAGCCTTCGCGTTCAACACTCGCCGCCCGGAGTTTGCCGATCCGCGCGTGCGGCATGCGTTCAACCTGCTGTTCAATTTTGAAGAAACCAACAAGAAGCTCTTCTACGGCTCGTATGTTCGGCTCGACAGCTTCTTCGCCAACTCGGATTTGCAGTCGAAGGGTCTGCCGCAAGGACGCGAGCTTGAAATTCTGAACGAGGTGAGATCCGAGGTGCCACCGGAGGTCTTCACGACGGAATGGAAGAACCCGGTCAATGCCAAGGAAGGCGATTTCCGCAAGCACCAGAAAGAGGCGCTGAAGCTTTTCGAAGCAGCGGGCTGGAAAATTTCGAGTGAACCCGTGAAGGACGGTTCATGCGGATATGTTTGCAAGTTCATGCGTATGACGGGCTTGTCATCCGCAAGCACCGCGAATGTTCTCCGTAACGCCAAGGGCGAGCAGATGACGGCGGAATTCCTGATCAGCGGGGATACGTTCCAGCAGATCATCCTGCCTTATGTGCAGACCCTCAAGTCTATGGGGATCAACGCATCGATCAGGGTCGTCGACGATGCGCAGTACAAGCAGCGCGAGGACAATCGCGACTTCGACATCATCGTCGACAATTTCGCGCAATCGAATTCGCCGGGCAACGAACAGCGTGACTTCTGGGGCTCGGCTGCGGCCGACAAACCCGCAAGCCGCAACACCATCGGCATCAAGAATCCGGCGGTGGACAAGCTGATCGACAAGATCGTGTTCGCGAAGGATCGCGCCGATCTCGTTGCGGCGACTCATGCGCTCGATCGCGTGCTGCTGTGGAACTACTACGTCGTTCCGCAATGGTATTATCCCTACGAGCGCATCGCCTATTGGGATATCTTCGGACGGCCGAAGACGCTGCCCTCGCAAACAGCGGGGCTGATGCAGGTCTGGTGGATCGATCCTGAGAAACAGAAGGCCGTCGAAGCTGCAAAGGCGAAATGATCTCGTGCCGGTTGCTTGCCAAATCCGAACGATCATGACGCCGAGGCTCTTTCTTCTCGCGGCCGTGGCGGCGCTCCTCTCCTGCGTTGCGACGGCTTACGCGGTGGCGGAACCGCGGCATGGTCTTTCCGTCTTCGGCGAGTTGAAGTATCCGGCGGACTTTCAGCACTTCGACTACGTCAATCCGGATGCGCCGAAGGGCGGGCGCATGATCACGCTTGGAACCGGCGGCGCGAATACCTTCGATAACCTGAACGGGTTCATCCTCAAGGGCGATGCCGCGCAGGGCCTCGATCTTCTTTTCGATAGCCTGATGGTGCGGGCGCAGGACGAACCCGATGCCGTCTATGGTCTGATCGCGAAGTCCGCGGATGTGGCGGCGGACGGCATGTCGGTGACGTTCAAGCTGCGGCCTGAAGCAAAGTTCGCGGACGGCACGCCGGTGACGGCGGACGATGTCGTTTTTTCCTTCAAGACTCTGAAAGAGAAAGGCCACCCCGCGATCGCGCAGCCGCTGCACGACGTCGTCTCGGCCGAAGCTCTGGATCCGCAAACGGTGCGTTACACGTTCAAGGGAACGTTGACGCGCGATCTTCCGATCGCCGTCGCACAGTTGCCGGTGCTCTCGAAAGCGTACTACTCGAAACAGCCGTTCGAGGAGACATCACTGAAGCCGCCGCTCGGATCGGGGCCATACCGGATCAAGGATTTCAAACCCGGAACGTACATTACCTACACGCGCCGCAACGACTATTGGGCGAAGGATCTGCCCGTCAACCGCGGGCGCTATAACTTCGACGAGATCCGGTACGATTATTTCCGCGATCGCAACATCGAGCTCGAAGCGCTGAAGTCCGGTCAGGTCGATTTTCGCGAGGAATTTTCGAGCGTCAACTGGGCGACGGGGTACGACATTCCCGCTGTGAAGGACGGGCGATTGATCAAGGCCTTGCTTCCAGACAACCGGCCATCGGGAGCGCAGGGATTTTTCATCAACACGCGCCTCGACAAATTCAAGGACCCGCGCGTACGCCTGGCGCTCGATCTCGTGTTTGATTTCGAATGGTCGAACAAGAAGCTGTTCTACGGGCTCTATAAGCGGACTACGAGCTACTTCGAAAATTCCGACATGAAGGCAACCGGACTCCCAACTCCGGAAGAGCTGGCGCTGCTCAATCCCTACAAGGATAAATTACCGTCCGAGGTCTTCGGTGAGCCTTATACGCCCCCGGTGACGGACGGCAGCGGCAACAATCGCGACAACCTGAAGAAGGCGCGCGACCTGCTCATTGCCGCCGGGTGGAAGCCGGGCGCCGATCACGTGCTGCACAACGCTAAAGGCGAACCGCTGACGATCGAGTTCCTGGATTTCGAATCGGCGTTCGAGCGCATCACGGTTCCCTACACCGACAACTTGAGGCGCATCGGCGTTAATGCCTCGTGGCGTCTCGTCGATCCGAGCCAGTACGAGCAGCGCGTCAAATCCTTCGATTTTGACGTGACGACGCAGCGTTACGCGCTACGCCTGACGCCGGGCGTCGAGATGCGGAGCTACTGGGGTTCGGATGCCGCCAAGACGAACGGCTCGTTCAATCTTGCGGGCATCGCAGATCCCGTCGTCGATGCCTTGATTGACAAGGTGATCGCGGCAAAATCGCGAACGGAACTCACCACGGCGACACACGCTATCGATCGGGTACTGCGTGCGGGACACTATTGGGTCCCGCACTGGTACAAGGCGAGCTACTCGGTCGCTTATTGGAACAAATACTCGCATCCCAAGGTGCAGCCCAAATATGATGAGGGTGTGCTCGATACGTGGTGGTTCGATCCGAAGAAAGCCGCAGCTTTGAGCTCCGGCAAATGATAATGCAGTCGCAAGAACGACAGGCGAAGCCTCGATGGCCATTTATTTATTGAAACGGTTGCTGCTCGTCATACCGACGTTGTTCGGCATCATGCTGTTTTCGTTCATCATCATTCAGTTCGCGCCGGGCGGCCCGGTGGAACAGATGATCGCGCAGCTGACGGGAACGTCATCATCGATCGTCAGCCGGATGGGCGGCGGTGGCGGCGACGCGCTCGGCAGCAATGCGACGGCGCAGCTCGGGCAAGGTTCGGCCGATGCGATCACATCGAAATACCGTGGCGCGCAGGGTCTCGACCCCGCCTTCATCAAGAGCCTCGAAAAGCAGTTCGGCTTCGACAAGCCGGCGCCGGAACGATTTTATTTGATGATGAAAAATTTTCTGACGTTCAATTTCGGTAAGAGCTACTTCCGCGATGTCCCGGTGATCGATCTGATCAAAGAGAAGCTTCCCGTTTCGATTTCGCTCGGCGTCTGGATGACGCTACTGACGTACCTAATCTCGATCCCGCTCGGAATTCGCAAGGCCGTGAAGGATGGCGAGCCGTTCGATACGTGGAGCAGCGCCGTGCTTGTCGTCGGCTATGCTATTCCGGGCTTCCTGTTCGCGGTTCTGTTGCTGATCCTGTTCGCAGGATCGTCTTTCTTCCAATGGTTTCCCTCGCGCGGACTTTTTTCCGACAACTGGGATCAGCTGACGTTCTTCGGAAAAATCACCGATTACCTCTGGCACCTCGTGCTGCCGATGATCGCGATGGCCGTCGGCTCGTTCACGGCCATGACGTTCCTGACCAAGAACTCGTTTCTTGATGAAATCCGCAAGCAGTACGTCGTTGCAGCACGAGCGAAGGGGCTGACCGAGCATCAGGTTCTTTACGGGCACGTTTTCCGGAACGCGATGCTGCTGATCATCTCCGGCTTCCCGTCGGCGTTCATCAGCGCCTTTTTCTCCGGCGCGCTGCTGATCGAAACGATTTTCTCCCTTGATGGTCTCGGGCTTCTATCTTTCGAAAGCATTGAGAAGCGCGATTATCCCGTCGTGTTTGCATCGTTGTTCATTTTCTCTCTGATCGGATTGATCGTCGGCATCATCTCCGACTTCGTCTACACGCTGGTCGATCCACGCATCGACTTCGAGACGCGCGAGGTCTGAGCCATGGATCAAAAGACAGAGGACGCACCGATCACGCCGACCGCGGCTTCTCCGAAGCTGTCGCGCTTTCAACGTTTCAAACGGCGTTTCCGCCTATCGCCAGTCAATCGCCGGCGTATCGAGCGCTTCAAAGCGCACAAGCTCGGCTATCGCTCGTTTCTGGTTTTTTCCGTTCTGTTTCTCGTTTCGCTGTTTGCGGAATTCATCGCCAACGACCGTCCGCTGATCGTCAGCTACAAGGGCGAAATCCTGTTTCCGGTGCTCGTCGACTATCCGGAAGACAAATTCGGCGGCTTCCTCGCCATCACGGACTACCGGACACCCGACATCTCAAACGAGATCAAAGCCCACGGCTGGATGATCTGGCCCCCGATCCGGTATTCCTACGATACGATCAACAAGGACTATCCGGGCCGTATCGGCGATAACGGCATTTGTCTTGGCTATCCGGCGCCGCCACCCTGGGCGTCATCGATGAAACTGTGCGATGCGCCACCGGATCAGTTGGCCCGCTATAACGAGCTTGGCAATACCAACTGGCTCGGGCTCGATAGTCAGGGCCGCGATGTGGTGGCGCGTGTCATCTACGGTTTCCGCATTTCCGTGCTGTTCGGATTGCTGCTGACGATCGTGTCGTCAGCGCTCGGCATCGTCGCCGGTGCGGTGCAAGGCTATTTCGGCGGCAAGGTCGATCTCATTTTCCAGCGTCTTCTCGAAATCTGGAATTCGATACCGGAACTGTTCGTCCTGCTGATTCTGTCCTCGCTATTTGTGCCGGGATTCTGGACGCTGCTCGGCATTCTGATGGTCTTCAGCTGGACATCGCTCGTCGGCCTCGTGCGCGCCGAATTCCTGCGCGGACGCAATCTCGAATACGTGCGGGCGGCGCGTGCCCTTGGGCTCTCCGACTGGCAAATCATCTTCAAGCATCTTTTGCCGAACGCCACGGTCGCGACGCTGACGTTCCTGCCGTTCAAGCTTTCGGGTGGCATCGCGGCACTGACGGCGCTCGACTTCCTCGGGCTCGGTATGCCGCCGGGATCGCCGTCGCTCGGTGAATTGCTGCTTGAAGGCAAGAAGCACCTCGAAGCACCGTGGCTCGGCATCTCGGGCTTCCTTGCCGTATCGATCATCCTGTCGCTCGCGATCTTCATGGGCGAAGCTGTGCGCGACGCGCTCGATCCCCGCAAGACCTTTAGAACGTAAGGGTAGGACCGATGGCTGGTAACGCCGCACTCGTCGACGTTCGTAATCTTTCCGTTGCATTCGGCGACGGGAAGAACGCCACCCGCGTCGTCAAGAACGTCTCGTTCCATGTCGGAAAGGGCGAAATCGTTGCGCTCGTCGGCGAATCTGGATCGGGCAAGACGGTCTCGGCCATGTCGATCCTGCAGCTTCTGCCGAACTCGGCGTCGTACCCGTCGGGAGAGATCCTGTTCGAAGGCACGGATATTCTGAAGGCCAACGAATCCCAGTTGCGCGCGATCCGCGGCAAGAGAATCTCGATCATCTTCCAGGAGCCGATGACGACGCTCAATCCGCTGCACACGATCGAAAAGCAGGTCGGCGAGATCATCAAGCTGCATCAAAAGCTTTCCGACACCGCGACGCGGGCTCGCGTGGTCGAGCTTTTGACCAAGGTCGGCATCCGCGATCCGGAAAAGCGGCTTGGCGCTTATCCGCATCAGCTTTCGGGCGGTCAGCGGCAGCGCGTGATGATCGCGATTGCGCTTGCCAACCAGCCCGATCTTCTCATCGCGGACGAACCGACGACGGCGCTCGACGTCACAATCCAGGCGCAGATTCTCGAGTTGCTCAAGGCCCTTCAAAAAGAGATGGGCATGGCCATGCTGCTGATCACGCATGATCTCGGTATCGTCAGACGCATGGCGGAACGGGTTTACGTCATGCGCAGTGGCGAAATCGTCGAGACCGGCGACACGGAAGACGTCTTCACCGCGCCGAAGCATGCCTATACGCGACATCTGATCGAGGCGGAGCCGAAGGGCGATCCGCCCGCCGTTGACACCTCCCGCCCCGTCGTCGTCGAGACCGAAAACCTCAAGGTCTGGTTTCCCATCAAGAGTGGGTTGCTCAAGCGGACCGTCGATTACGTCAAGGCGGTCGATGGGCTCTCGATGAGGGTCCGAGCCGGAGAAACGCTCGGCGTGGTTGGCGAGTCCGGTTCCGGCAAGACGACGCTCGGACTGGCGATCCTGCGGCTTCTTTCTTCCGAAGGTCCGATTGCCTATGTCGGCAAGCGCATCGACGGCCTGACAAACAAGCAGATGCGGCCGCTGCGGAAGGAAATGCAGATCGTCTTCCAGGACCCCTACGGTTCGCTATCGCCCCGCCTGACCGTGGAGCAGATCATCGAAGAGGGCCTTCTCATTCAGAACCCCGAACTTGATGAAGACAGCCGTCGCGATCGAGTCACCAGTGCGCTCAGCGAAGTCGGGCTCGATCCGGCAACCCGCGATCGCTATCCGCATGAGTTTTCCGGCGGGCAGCGCCAGCGTATCGCCGTGGCGCGTGCGATGGTGCTCAATCCGAAGTTCGTCATGCTCGATGAGCCGACAAGCGCGCTCGACATGAGCGTGCAGGCCCAGATCGTCGATCTGCTGCGCGGCCTGCAGAAAAAGCACGACCTCGCTTATCTCTTCATCAGCCACGATTTGAAGGTCGTCCGAGCACTATGCAACTACGTGATCGTGATGAAGAACGGCAAGGTCGTCGAAGAAGGCCCGGCGCGGGAAATTTTCGAGCGGCCGAAGGACGACTACACGAAAGCCCTTCTTGCCGCGGCGTTCGACATCAAGGTCACGCATCGCGCGGCGCTCACCACCTGAAAAGGACCGTTCGATGAGCCCGCAGAAGCTCGTGCATTATCATGCGCCGAATACGCGTTCGAGGACGATCCTGTGGCTCTTCGAGGAACTGGGCTCGCCACCGCACGAGCTGAAGGTGCTCAACTTCAAGAAGGGCGAGCACAAATCGCCGGAATATCTGGCAATCAATCCGATGGGAAAGGTGCCCTCGATCGTTCACGGGGACACGCCCGTGACGGAAGCGGCGGCCATCGCGCTCTATCTTGCTGATCTTTTTCCCGACGCGGGGCTGGCGCCCAAGGCCGACGATCCGGCGCGCGGCACATATTTACGCTGGATCGTGTTCAACCAGGCCGCTGTCGAGCCGGCAGCTATGGATCGTGCCTTGAAACGCGAGCCGGGTCCGGCGGCGTCGCTTTCGTATGGGACCTATGACACGACGATCGAAACGCTTGCACGCGCGCTCGCCGAGGGCCCTTATATTCTCGGCGACAGATTCTCGGCTGCTGACGTCGTCGTCGGATCGGGCGTGCATTGGCTGCTGACGTTCAAATTGCTCCCTGAGCGGCCGGAATTCACGAGCTACGCGCAACGCATTACCAGCCGACCGGCTTTCATCCGGGCGGCAAGCAAAGACGCCGAGCTTGCGAAGGCACTCGAAGGCTGACGGGTCGGCAGTCTCCCGAGCTATGCGTGGGGCTCATCGAAAGCTCGTTGGCACACGCACCGGCATGCGTCCGGTACAAGCGTTCGTGCGCTTCGGAAAACGCAGTGTTGCGGCCGGGCTGCAAACGCAGCGGACTCAATTTTTGACGTCGAAATTTTTTACAGTGTTCGGCGGTTCTTGACCTCGCCGAACAGGAACCTCCGCCGATGGGCCGAGTTTGCTCTGTGCAGGCACAAACCCATGAGGTTCAGTCATGTGCGATTACTCACTTGAAATGTATCGCAGCAGGCCGGCGCAAAAAGGCGAAGAATACATCAGCAACAAGTTTCCAACCGGAAGTGTCGGGTTCGTGGCGCCGGGCGATCAGTCCGTTGCCATTTGCATGAACTGCGATACCGAGTTGCAGCTTGCAAATATTCCAGCTCATTTGCGGGAGCAAGCCGGTCTCAGCGAGACTGAGATAGCAACGTTCACGCAAATCGACGGCCCGTATCATCGCGACGCGGTCAGATTCCGGAATGGCAAGGTTCTAACGCTGCAACAACTTGGTCCGGGCGTTATTGCATCGCTGGTGAATACAATCGAGGTCATCCCTTCCAAACCCGTGGACGTTCGCGAATTCGTTTAGCGCACCGGCTCACGTTCTTTGACGAACCGTCCTGGCGCGGCACGCGTGACCGCGCCAGTTGGGGCGATAGTTTTTTTCGATAATTCCCTACACCGCACGTCTCCATTTCTCAACGATGTTCACGTGCTGGCGGTTTCCGTACGCCCTTTCCACCGGCCCCACTCATCCAGCTCGTTTCCGTCAAATATTTTTATTCAGCGGGATGACGGCATTCGCCGCATAAATGCCGCATGGAGCCTTTTTTTGCCGGTAACAGTGAATGCGCCGCGAGGTCGATTCGCGGCTGCGACGGGCGTGCGTCAACATTGAAGAGGAATTCGATGAACCTATCCCGACAAGCGGCTCTTGCGGCCGCTTCGCTTTTATCGGCGATCATTGCGGTGCCCCCGGCCGTCCTCGCGGACAATGCTTCAGGACAGCAAGATACGGCCGACAAGGATAAAAAACACAAAGGCGAGCATGAAAAAGGGGGAGCTGAGAAAAAAGCTTCGCCACAGGCAAAGCCGCATGGCGGTGAGCGACCGCATGCCGAAAGACCGAACTCCGGTTTTGGTCAGCAGCCGCATCCGCAGCAAAGAGGCGGCTTCGGAAACACGCGCCCGGCACATCAACCGGCGCTCGCGCCGAGCAACCGGCAGCCGGATGCTGTCAAGGAACATCCGAGATCGCCGGCCAATGCGGCACCCAAAACGCCGCCTGCCAGGCCGCCCGTGATCAACGCAGCGCCGAAAGAAGCGGCGCCGACGGAGAAGAACGCCGGGGAGCATGGCAAACATGACCAGCGGCATGCCGGTGACAAGGATAATAGGACTCCGCCGCCGGGGGCCAAGCCGGCTGTGATCAATCCGACGACGAACACTCCCGCCGGAGAGCACGGCAGGCATGACCAGCGCCGTGCCGGCGACAAGGATAACAGGCCCTCGCCTCCGGGCGCCAAGCCAGATGTAGTCAATCCGACGACGAACAATTCCGCGGGAGAGCCCGGCAGGCATGACCAGCGGCATTTCGGAGACAAGAGCAGGCCGCCAGCTCCGGGCACCAACCCAGCTGTCGTCAATCCGACGAACAATCCGGCGGCACGCGGCCGGCCGGGTTCGCCGACCATCGATGCTAACGCGCCAAGGAGCGGTCCAACGCCGCCACGGCCTCTACCGCCGGCCGAGGCGCGCAAGCGGTTCGACAATCTCCGCAAAACCCGAACGGAAAAGGTGGAGGGCAACAAAACCTTCATCAAGGAAGGCGACCGCACGATCATAAAGCAAAACAACCGCATCATTATCCAGCATGACGAGACGGAGAGGCTGCGGCGCGTCGATCCGCACGCGCGTTTCGAGCGGGGCAAGAACGGCGCGAACATCGCCGTGATTGACCGTCCAGGCGGCGTCAAAATCTATTCGGAGACCGACGCCAACGGACATCTTCTTCGGCGCTACAGACGCGGGCCTGACGGCCGCGACGTCATCATCATCGACAATCGCCGCAGGAGACATGGCGGTGGCATCGGGAGAGACATTGCGACGGGCATCGGTATCGGCGTCGGAGTGGCGGCGGGCGCCGCAATTCTGAACTCGGTCCTCGACGTGCCTCCGCCGCGCGTCCGCATTCCGCGCAATCAGTATATCGTCGATTATGACGGCGCGAGCGATGAAGACGTGTACGACGCATTGAGCGCCCCGCCTGTCGAAGATTTCAGGGATCGCTACACGCTCGATGAAATTCGTGCCACTGCGAGCCTGCGCGATCGCATGCGCCGCGTCGATCTCGACGACATCAACTTCGAGTTCGGCTCGTGGGAGGTCGATCCAAGCGAGTACAACAAGCTCGATCGCGTCGCCAGAGCCATGAAGCGCGTGATCCGCCGCAACCCGAACGAGGTCTTCATGATCGAAGGCTACACGGACGCGGTCGGCTCGCCTGAGGATAACCTTTCGCTATCGGACCGGCGTGCCGAGTCCGTTGCGGAGGTGCTGACCGAAGAGTTCCAGGTGCCGTTTGAAAACCTGGTGACGCAAGGCTACGGCGAAGACTATCTCAAAGTGCCGACGGACCAGCCCGAGCGGCTGAACCGCCGCGTCGCCGTTCGCCGGATCACGCCGCTTCTGGCGCGTGGTGATGCCCCTGGTGCTGCGCCGCCACCACCGCGCCGGGATGATCGTGGTCCTCCGCCTGAGGAGCGTTACGAACAGGTTCCGGGTGGAGACGATCCGGATTGACGAAAAGAAAGGCGCATCTCACGATGCGCCTTTTTCTTTTTTGGCGGAGCGGAAAAGCGCAACGGGATCTGCGTCAGTTCACGGCAACGGGACGCCAGCCGGCAGCGAGCGCTTCGGCTTCCGAGCAGAACCATCTCTCGCCACGGGACTCGTCGATCTTCACCCTGTCGTACCAAGGGCTCCACGGCATATGGTAGATGCGCCCATGCGATGAGATGTTGCCCTTGATCGCGCAGGACGTCGGCGGTGCGGTTGCGGCCACCTGCCATTCGTGACGGCGGAAATTCCAGGGCGCTTCGGCGGCGCCTTGCCAGACACCAACCTTCCGAGCGCGTGCATCGGCTTCGACGGCAACATATTCTTTCGAATATCTCACGAAAGCCCACGCCATACCGGCGCGCACCATCGCCTCGTTGATGTTGATGCCGTCCTCGAAGCACATCGCGAGCGTGCGGCGGTATTTGTCGGTGCCGGTGCGATCGCAGGCGAGGTCGCGTTGCTGCGCCATCGTCCTTAGAAAGTCCGCGGACGCCTTTCCGCAGGCCCAGCTTTCTCCAGTGGCGGTCTGGCAGGTCTGCGCCAACTCAGGAGCATCGATGCCTTCGAGGCGCACGCGTGTCTGACCCACGTCAAGCGTGTCGCCGTCAACGATGCGGCCGAGGCCGGTGACGACGGCCGGTTGATCGGAGCCAGGTCCGGTGACGGCGCGGGCAATCGCTGGAATGAGAATGATCGGAGCCAAAATAAAAACCGCACCGGCCTTGCGGCCGATGCGGTTGAGTTTGACGGATAGGACGGACACCGGAGATGTCATGTCCGCATCGGTCACTGACTCGTGTGGCGCAACCTGGGCGGACTCGTGGTCGTATGATGCAACTCATTATTGCAAGTGCAACGCACACGGAACGAGCGCGTCAGCGAGTTGTAGCTAAGCCTATCGTTGCCTTCAGGCTGCGCGCGGATCTAAGATTCGTGTCCGGCGTCGCCGCGCCCGTGAGGTCGGCACCGTCGAGAATGGCGTCGGAGAAATTGGCGCCGCCAAGCCGGGCACCGCGCAGATTGGCGTGTGTCAGGTCGGCTCCGGTGAAGTCGGCGTTTTCCAGGCTGTTACTCGCGAGGTCGGCGCCGACAAGACGCGCGCCTCGAAAGTTCGCTGCTTCGAGACTCATCATCGGCGTGATCAAAACTTCTTCGCGCGGATCGCGTGGGCCGAAGATCGCCGATGACAGATCGGCGTGGCTGAAATTCACGCCGTCGAAACGGCCATTGAGATTTGCACCCACGAGGCGCGCACCGGCAAACGAGAGGCCGGAATGGCTTGACGGCTTCATATCCTCGAAGACGTTTGGCCGAAGCAGGCTCGCGCCCGACAAATCAGCTCCCGAAAGATCCGCGCCGATCAGGGTTGCCCGATCGAGTCGCGCCGACTTCAGGCTCGCACCCGAAAGATTGGCGTGTGTCAGGTCGGAGCCGTAAAAATTCACGCCGTCGAGCTTGGCCTTCTTGAAATCGAGACCGCTGAGATCGAGACCAGACAGGTCTTTGTTCGAAAGATCAGGCGTGCTACCTGCCGGTACGGTGAAAAGAAGCCGAGTCACCTGCCGGGCGGTCATATCGGCCGCGTCTGCGCCCGGAACGGCCAGCGCCGCATAGCAAACCATTATCCGCAGTGCTGTTTTCCACATGCCGATATCCGTTCTTCCGCGGCTATACAGCGCCAAAGGCTTTGCCGACGGATCATATAATGGCCTGATGTTCCACATACTAGCGAGCAATCACGCCTCCGAGGACTGAATGGGACCAAAGCCGCCACCGCCGCCCCTGCCGTCATCCCGGCCGAACTATGTGCGCGCGCCGCTTGGGTCTGGTCCTCGCCGCCGTCCGCCGCCGCCCCCGCCGCGCCGCAGCGGGCTTTTGCTCGGGATCATTTATTTCTTCGTTTTCGTCCTTCTCGTTGGCGGAGTTGGCGCCGGCTATTTGATCGTAAGCCCGCCCAGCGATTTCATCCGTGAGCGAATCGCCGAGCAGGTGCGGGCAAGAACGGGGCGCGACCTCGTCATGGCCGGGGCAGCGTCGTTCACATTCTACCCCGCAATCGGTGTTTCGCTGCATGACGTTTCGCTTTCCGGTCCGCCCGGCATGGATGGAAGACTCGTTCAGATGCAGGCGCTGGACGTCAGCACGAGCCTCTCCAGCTTGTTTTCCCGGCATGTGGAAATCCACTCGCTGGTTCTCAGAAAGCCAACATTCGATTTTCGCATCGACAAGGACGGACGCAACAACTGGCACTTTGCGGCGCTGGCGACGCCGGTTCGCTATGCCGAGTTGCAGACGCCGGGTACGCGCCGGGATACCGAGCCGTTCGAGATGGCGGCTGCCGAAGCCGCACATTCTGCATCGACATCAAATCGGCTGAATGACATCAGGCTCGACGACGTCAGGATCGAAGGCGGGACATTTCGCTTCACGGACGAGCGCACGGGCAAGCGCCAGCAGGTCGACGATATCAACGCGAAGTTCGGACTGCCGTCGCTGAACAAACCGCTCGTCGCGACCGGCAATGTGACGTGGCACGAGAAGCGCATCGATTTCGACGGCAGCCTGACTGACGTTCTCAACCTCAATGCCAAGAAGCCGGCGCACCTTACCTTCAACGCCAAGAACGACGCGATCTCGGCGTCTTACGACGGCGGTATCACCGTCGATAACGGCGTCTATCTCGACGGGCAGGTGACGGCGCAATCGGCGTCAGCGCGCGCGCTTGCCGATTGGTTCGGAACAAAACTGCCACCCGTCACTGGCTTCGGACCGCTTTCGATCCACGGCATGCTGAAAACGGGCGGCAACGTCACCGATTTCGAAAATGCGGAGTTCGGCCTCGACGGAGCATCCGCGAAAGGCACGATCAAGGTTACGACGGGCGGCGTTCGGCCATTCGTCGAAGCCCGTCTGGCGATCTCGGAGCTCGATCTCAACAAATATCTGACGAGCGCGGTGACCGGCATCCCGGAAGGAGGAGCGGCCGACACCGAATTACCTCCGACCGAAACGCCTGCCGCACCGGCTGCCGAAGACGAGCCAGCGCCAGCGCATCCTGATCGGATCCAGCAACTGCTCAATCGGCGCGGGACCAAGGTTTATGGCGCGATGCAACGCGCGGGCTGGTCGAGCGAGAAATTGAACCTGGCGCTGCTCAATATTGCCGACGGCAATGCGCGGGTGAACGTCGGCAGGATTCACTTCAAGAATGTAACGATTGGGCGATCGGCCGTGGCAATCGCGGTCAAAAACCAGGCCATGCAGGCGTCATTCCAGGACGTGGAGCTTTACGGCGGTCACGGAAAAGGCATCGTGACAGTCGATGGCTTGACCGGAACTGCCAAGCTCGGCGCGAACGTCAATCTGCAAAACGTATCGGCGCTGCCGTTCCTGAAGGATGCCGCGAATTTCGAGTGGGTCGCGGGAAAGGCGAACGTGACCTTCGAGCTGACCGCCGATGGGCTCAGCCAGCTGCAACTCGTCAATACGCTTAACGGCAAGGCCAATTTCTTCTTCGCGGACGGGGCCATCGTCGGTTTCAACCTGCCCGGCGCGATTCACGGGCTCGCGCATGGTAATCTTGCGGGCTTCAGAAAATCGCCGTCCGAGAAGACCGACTTCAGCGCGCTCGGCGCGACATTCACCGTCACAAACGGCGTGGCCCAAAACCAGGATCTCCAGCTCGTCAGCCCAATGCTGCGCGTCACGGGGGCCGGCACCATCCATATGCCGGAGCGGACCGTTGATTACACGGTGAAGCCAAAGCTTATCGCGTCGCTGCAAGGCCAGGAGGGCGAAGCCGCGACATCCGGTATCGAAGTACCGGTGCGAATCACGGGCTCGTGGGACCGGCCGAGCTATCGGGCGGACCTCAAAGCGGTTCTTGCAAATCCCGGCAAGACGCTCGAAGCGGTCAAAGAACTCGGCAAAAAGTTCCAGGGGCAGAATAGCGACGAAATCGTCGACAAGATCTTCGGCAAGTCGGATGACGATCCGACGGGCGCGACGGAGCGCAGGAAGCGAAAGGCAAAAGACCTTCTGAACAAGTTTCTCGGTAAAGACGAAAACTAGATTTTTCCGGCACTTCTGTTCACTCGCGCCGACCACGCAGGGCAATCGCTGATACCGCTTGGAGCCGCTCGCAGGGCATGCCATCCGAGCTTCGACTGCGGTCGGATGACGCCCCCGGAAACGGCTCAGTTAAATCACGGTGAAACCGCGCGGAAAAAAAATTCGTCAGCGAACAAAAAAAATCTTGCGCAGGGGGGGCATAGGCCTCATATGCACCCTCTCTCGTCTGTCCACCTGCCAACATGGTCGAGGTTTTCCAGAACCAATGAGGTAAGGAGCGGGCGAGTCAAACCTATCTGCTGGTTGGGGAGGGTCACATGGCCTTTAATGACACCCTCTTCCAATTGGGGATGGACTTGACTCGTTCAAGCACCGCCCAAGAGGAAGATCACGCGCGCGCTGCGTTCAATACCGAAGTCGAGGACTCGTTTTCGAGTCCGGTTACCGAGCATAGCGTACCGAGTGCGGGGACTACGATCTTTATCGATCTTCACGGCGCCAAGCGCCTCGACGACGTCAGGTCGGCCGAGCGCGCGACGAAGCGCGCCCTGGAGAAACTGGGCCTCAAGCTCAAGAGCCTCCATCTCGATCGCGTCGCCGGCGGCGGCGTCTCGGGTGTCGCGGTTCTGAGTTCCGGGCACCTTTCCTTGCAGGCCTGCTCGCGGAGCGGTTACGCGGCCGTTGACGCGCGTGGATGCCCGGGGCTGAAGCCCGCCGTGGCGCTGCTCGCGCTTGCCGACGCCTTCGGGGCGCGGGAAGCGGTGATCCAGCGCAAGCGGTCGCTTTCGGACCTCGCCGTGCCGGCATTGCGTGTGGTCGCGAAAGCGGCTCGCAAAACCCAGCGCCAGAAGGCCCAGGCGAAGGCGGCCTAAGCCGCCTCGACCTTTCTGAAACCAGCGATATGCGCCGCGATCGGGAAACCGGTCGCGGCTTTAGTTGTTGCTCAGAATTCGGGCCGCGTTCGTGAGGCGGAACGGCTCACTTCTCACGACGATTGGGCTTCTTCTTCGGCCTCGCGACGGCACGCGCCGACGTGTTGTGCGCCACGGCAGCACGGATGAGGGCCTTCAGGGCCTTTTCATCGATCTTATCGCCTTCGTGGATATCGATCGCCCGCCGGAGATTGCCGTCGAGGCTTGCATTAAAAACTCGCGCCGGATCCTCAAGCATAGCGCCCTTTGCAAAGGTCAGCTTTACGACCCCCTTGTAGGTTTCACCGGTGCAGATGATGCCGTCGTGTTCCCATACCGGAACGCCCGCAGGGTTGGACGGCTTTTTCCATTTCACCGCTTCTACCACTTCAGGATCGGCTTCGTTGATCAGGCGCCGGACACGGGCGAGCATCTCCCCGCGCCAGTCGCCAAGCGACTTGATCTTGGCGTCTATGAGTTGAGAGGGTGCGGCTTCGTCCTCATTGCTGGCGGCTGGCGGTTTACTCATTGCACGATCCTCCTACAGCGGCTCCTCGCTCAAACGTGCGGCGTCCTTGGCGGGCTCGGCGGCTTTCATCGCTTCCGTCGGCAGGAGAGACGCGCCGGCGGACGGGACCAACCGCATGAACATGAGGATCGACGACGCGGAAACCGCCGCGACCAGAATGAATACCGGCGGGAAATGGCTGGCTTCGAGGGCATTTCCACCCCAAATTTTCTGCGTGAGTTCGAGGCCAATGGCCGCGATCGTGACGCCCACCGACCCGGACAGGTTCTGGCAGACCGAAGCGAAGCTGGTGGCGCGGCTGAGCTTCTCCGGAGACACGTCGGCATAGGCGAGCGTATTCAAGCTCGTGAACTGAAGCGAGCGGGTGAGCCCTCCGACCAGAAACAGTCCGATGATGAGGTAGGCGGGCGTCGAGATCGTGAAGAGCGCCGGCACCACGGCGAACAAGCTGCAGACGGCGGCGTTGACCAGCAACACGCGGCGGAATCCGAAGCGCCGCAAAATCATGGCGACCTGGGTTTTCATCACCATTGAGCCGATGCCGGTCGCGAACGTCAGCATACCGGATTGGAACGCCGTCATTCCGAACCCCGCCTGAAAGAGCAGCGGCAGCAGAAACGGGCCTGCACCGAGGCCCGTGCGGAAAAGGAAGCCGCCGACCACGCCCGCACGATACGTCGGGATCGACAGCAATCTGAGATCAAGGATGGGATCAGGATCGCGCAGCGCGTGCCAGACGTAAGCGATGAGCAGCGCCGCGCCCGCGAATGTCACGAGGAAAATCGTCTCGGGTGTCGCAAGCCCGACGCCCATGAGCGTGATCCCGGTGAGGAACATCGACAGCCCCGGCCCGATCAGCAGGAAGCCTCGGAGATCGAATCCGGACGGAGCTTCCTCGCGGATGTCAGGAATGTAGCGCGTGATCAGCGCCAAGCCGGCGAGCGCCACCGGGATATTGATCCAGAAAATCCAGCGCCAGGTGAAGTAGGTCGTGATAAACCCGCCGAGCGGCGGTCCGACGACCGGCCCGACCAGTGCGGGGATCGACAGCCACGCGATGGCTCCGATGATTTCGGCCCTCGGCACGGTGCGCAGCACGATCAGGCGACCGACGGGCGTCATCATAGCGCCGCCCATGCCCTGAAGGATGCGCGCCGCGACGAGCGAAAAAAGCCCGCTCGACAGCGCGCAGGCGATTGAGCCCAAGGCAAAGACGACCATCGCGGCGCGGAAGATGTTCTTGGCGCCAAAGCGGTCCGCCATCCAGCCAGAGGCCGGAATGAAGACCGCCAGCGCCAGCAGGTATGTCGTCAACGCCAGCTTGAGGTTAATGGGATCGGCGTGGATGTCCTTGGCGATTGCAGGCAGCGACGTCGCCAACACCGTCGCGTCCATGTTTTCCATGAACAACGCGGTTGCGACGATGAGGGGGATGAGATTGCGGCGAAGGAGGTCGGTCATCTCGGGCGCTGTCTACCACGATTGAAACGCAGGGAGACTGCCATTCCGCCGCGCCATTGCCGCCGAAACGGGTGCGGCAAAAATCCCCTGCTTGACGGCGGATAGTGTAACTTTACCCTCTTGAGTGGGGCAGCCACACCCGAGCTAAGCTATTGCGCTGAGGTCGGGCGACCGGCAACGTGTGCATGATCGAACAAAGCAACAACGCCCCGATTTCGCTGGACGACGCCAGTTCCGCTGAAGTCGAGAGCGGGATCACTCGGGGAAGCGCCAAGCATGCTTACAAACAAAGTCGTTTCGGCTGACGAGGCCATTGCACGTATCCGTGAAGGCGATGTGATTGCGACCACCGGTTTTGTGCAGAGCTGCATTCCGGAAGCGCTCCACGCCGCCCTTGAGAAACGCTTTGTCGAGACAACTGCTCCGC
>ERZ778017.1112-NODE-1112-length-28984-cov-97.845449_pt1 | contig 28984 bp, 33 predicted proteins | sample MGYA00375747_ERZ778017 | MGnify/ENA primary metagenome ERZ778017 (study PRJEB29350, sample SAMN05509838) | bioreactor metagenome | biome: bioreactor; material: wastewater | place: South Africa: University of Cape Town | collected 2014-03-17 ...
GCCGGGTCGAAGTCCGGGTTCTCCAGCGATGCGCTGCCGTTGGCCAGCAGCACGATGCGCTGCTCGGCAGTGATAAGTACGTTGTTCATGGTGAACTCCTGAAAGGTTGCCGGGCGGAATTGCCCAGCCCTTCCGGGGCCACGGCGCAGCGCAAGTAGTCAAGGGTCAAGGACGGCCACAGGCCGCAAGCGCCATAGGCGCGCAGCCCTTGCACGGCGAGTACGCCGTGGCACGATGAAGGGAGCAGCAAGCCGCCCACACCCCGCTCGTCGCACACCCGGTATTTCGCGGTATTGGCATTCGCGGCAAGCGCAGCGCGCAGGCCCGCAAGGGCCGGAGGCGTCAGCGATGGAGGCCCGCATGGGGCGAGACTCGCATGGCGAGGCTCGATGCACAGCACGAGAGCGCGGCCGGTTGATTTATCGACCGGAGACGCACCATTGGCTTGCTTTTCCTCTATCACCCAGGCCAAACGACAGAATATTTGTAGATGTCGCTACATAATTGCAGCACTTATGACAGCACATTAAGCTGCTGCCATGACTCTCACCACCGCCTCCTGGTTGGCTCTCGTTGTCAGCCTCCCGTCCGCGAGCGCCACGGCGCGCATGCGAATCTGGCGCGCCGTCAAGGCGCTGGGCTGCGCCGCCCTGCGCGATGGCGCCTACCTGCTACCCGCACAGGCGGAGCAAGCCACGCAGCTGCAGACACTGGCCGACGAGGCGTTGCAGGAGGGTGGACAAGCCTGGCTGCTGAAGGTGCACGCCCGGGACATGGCCGAGCAGGCCATCTTCCAAGCGCTGTTCGACCGGGCGGCCGATTACGCCCCCTGGCTGGAGGAACTGGCGCAGGCGCGCCAAACCCTCTCCGGCCTGGGCACCACCGAACTCCAGCGCCTGCAGCGCAAGCACGCGCGCGCCTACGAAGCCATTCGTAAGACCGATTTTTTCCCGGGGGAAACCTCGATCCGCGCCGAAGCCCAATGGCGAGACTTCGCCAACGCCATAGAAACCGTGCAGTCGCCTGATGAGCCGCACGCAACGGCCGGCCGCATTGCTCGGCGCGATCGCATGCAATACCAGGGACGAGTCTGGGCAACGCGCCGCCACCTGTGGGTGGACCGTGTGGCGAGCGCCTGGTTGATCCAGCGCTTCATCGATCCGCATGCGCGCTTCCTGTGGCTCGACTCCCCGGCCGACTGCCCGCCGGATGCGCTGGGCTTTGATTTCGACGGCGCAACGTTTTCGCACGTGGGCGAGCGGGTGACGTTCGAGGTGCTGCTGACGAGCTTTGGGCTGGAGGGGGATCGCGGGCTCTCGCGCCTGAGCGCCATGGTGCACGCGCTGGATGTGGGGGGCGCGGCCACGCCCGAGGCCAGCGGCTTTGAGGCCGTTCTGGCCGGCGCGCGCAAGCGCCGGCCCGACGATGACGCGTTGCTGGCCGACATTGGCGGCGTGCTGGACTCGCTGCATGCGCATTTTTCCAGCCCGCGCAAGCCGTAGCACTCAGGCGGGACGAACATGAATGACCTCAACACTGCGGCGGCGCCCGAGACCGGCGCTGCAGGCGCCCCCGGCTACACGCTCTGGCAACTCGTGCGCTACATGCTGGCCCTGGGCACCTGGGGTTTCGGCGGCCCCGTGGCCTTGGCGGGCTACATGTACCGCGATCTGGTGGAGAAACGCCAGTGGATCACCGACGCGGACTACAAGGAAGGCCTGGCGCTGGCCCAGTTGATGCCGGGGCCGCTGGCTGCCCAGTTGGCGATGTACCTGGGCTATGTTCACTACCGGTTCCTCGGCGCCACCTGGGTCGGCGTGGCGTTCGTGCTGCCATCCTTCCTTATGGTGGTTGCGCTGGGCGCCGCTTATGTGGCCTTCGGCGGCATCGGCTGGATGCAGTCGGTGTTCTATGGTGTCGGTGCTGCGGTGATCGGCATCATCGTCATCAGCGCCTACAGGCTGACCAGCAAGAGCGTGGGCAAGGACAAGCTGCTGTGGCCTATCTTCCTGGTGAGCGCGGCCGTCACCGTGGCAACCCAGTCCGAAGAGGTCTGGCTGTTCCTCGGCGCCGGGGTGCTGGTGTGGTTCTGGCGCGCGCCGCCCGCCTGGCTCAAGCGCGGCGGGCAGCTCCACAGTGTGGCTGCCCCCTTGGCAGGTCTGTTCGCGCTCAACGCCATAGACTGGGTCAAGCTCAAGCAGATCAGCCTGTACTTCGCCTATGCGGGCAGCTTCGTCTTCGGCAGCGGCCTGGCGATCGTTCCCTTTCTCTATGGCGGCGTCGTCAAGGACTATGGCTGGCTGACCGACCGGCAGTTCGTGGACGCGGTGGCCGTGGCCATGATCACGCCGGGGCCGGTGGTGATCACGACGGGCTTCATCGGCTTTCTCGTATCCGGCTTCTGGGGCGCAGTGGTGGCGGCGCTGGCCACTTTCGTGCCTTGCTATCTGTTCACGGTCATCCCGGCCCCGTACTTCAAGAAGTACGGTAAGCGCCCCGATGTCATTGCCTTCGTGGACGGCGTGACGGCTGCGGCCATTGGCTCGATTGCCGGCGCGGTGATCGTGATCGGGCAGCGCTCGATCACGGACTGGATCACCGCCGCGCTGGCAATTGCGACCGCCGCCATCTTGTGGCGCTTCAAGAAAGTGCCCGAGCCCCTTATCGTGATTGCGGCGGCCTTGATAGGGCTGGTCGTGCATCCGCTGGTTGTACACGCCTGACAGCCCAGGGCGAATTCCACAAACCAATGCGCCATAGCTTCTAACGGAGCCTTTCCATGCACTTGCAACTACGCCCATTGACCATTAATCCGGCGACTCTCAACGGATTGTCCGAAAAACTGATCGTCAGCCATCACGCGAACAACTACACCGGCGCCGTCAAGCGCCTGGACGCCATCCGCCAGCAGCTGGCGCAGTTGGACTGGCCGTGCGCGCCAGTCTTCGTGATCAATGGCCTGAAGCGCGAGGAACTGATCGCCGCCAATTCCGCCTGGCTCCACGAGCTGTATTTCGACACGCTGGGCGGCGACGGCACGCTGTCGGACTCGGGTCTGGCCGTGACCCTGACCCGGGATTTCGGCAACGCCGAGCGCTGGCGCGCGGAGTTTTCCGCGCTGGCCAAGGCGATGGGCGGCGGCTCGGGCTGGGCGGTGCTGTCCTGGTCTTCGCGCGAGGCGCGACTGATCAACCACTGGGCCGCCGACCACACGCATCTGCTGGCCGGTGCCACGCCCTTGCTGGCCCTGGACATGTACGAGCACGCCTACCACATGGACTTCGGCGCCAAGGCGGCCGCGTATGTGGATGTGTTCATACAGAACATCCGCTGGGAAACAGTGATGCAGCGTTTCAGCGCTGCCATCGAGGCCGATGCGCGGCCCTGGGCCGCCGATCCCGCGGACATGCACGGCGACGCGCAGATCGTGGATGTCCGCAGCGCCGCGAACTACGCCCAGAGTGCCGACCGTGTTGCCGGCGCTGTCTGGCGCGATCCGGTCGCACTGGAGACCTGGAGCCGCGAACTCGACCACACCAGACCCGTGCTGGTGTATTGCGTGCATGGCCACGATGTCAGCCGCGCCGCCGCGCTCGCGCTCCGGGCGCGCGGCCTCGACGCACGTTTCATTGCCGGCGGTATCGAGGCTTGCCGCGCCGCCGGCATCACGCTGGAAGCGAAGGAGTAGCACCATGCAATGGATCACCCGTGAACGCCCGAAGATCGACCGCATCGCCTGCCCCTGGCTGGTCGCGCGCTTCATCGACCAGCAGGCGGAATTCCTGTACGTCCCTGCCAGCGACGTGCTGAGAACGGCCAAGGCCACGGGCGCCATCCCCTACGACATCCCGAATGTTGAGCTGAGCCACGTGGGCGAGTTGTGCAGCTTCGATGCTTTCCTGGCGAAGTACCGCCTGGATGATCCCCCGCTGCGCCAGTTGGCCGAGATCGTGCGCGGCGCCGACACGTCGAGGCTCGACCTGACGCCGCAGTCGGCGGGGCTCTATGCGCTCTCGCTAGGGCTGTCGCACACCTTCAGCGACGACCACGAGATGCTGCGACACGGCATGGTGATGTACGACGCGCTCTATGCGTGGTGTCGTTCGTGCCAGGCCGAGACGCACAACTGGCCGCCTGCCATGACCGCCTGATCCGCCCATGCAGAGAGCATCTCGAATGACTACCACCGCCCAGCACCTTATGCGCGTCGCCATCGCCATGACGCTATTGCCCGCACTGGCCACGACTGGCAAGGAGGTGGCGCTAACCGGCCCGCAGATCCGGGCTGCCATCAGTGGCAGGTACGTGACCGACGAACACCACTGGGGGCACAGGTATTTTGCGGACGGACACGTCGAACGTTCGGAGAATGGCCGCCAGCGGTCGGCGCATTGGTCCGTCAAGGGCGACCAGTTGTGCCTGCTGCAGCCGGAAGTCAGCAAGACTGAGCCGATCTGCTACCGCGTCACGCACACCGAAAACGAGCTGCAGTACATGGACGACGCGGGTTTCGTGGTGTTCCGAGGGGTGGTGAAGCCCATGCCCAAGCGCTAGCGGCGCCCACCCTGTTTGTGCGCGTGTCGTTGGTGCGCGTCAGGCACCTGCGGGTTGCCGCTGCACCTCGACCGTGACATGCGACAGCTCGTGGATATGCGCGAGCAGCGCCTTGTAGTGCACAGGATCCTGGGGTTCCCGGACGATCAGCGAGACGATGGCCGCAAAATGACCCGGACCGACCTGCCAGACATGCAGATCCGTGACCTGGTTCCCCGTCGGCTCCATCGCTTCCCGGATCTCCTGTCGCACTTCCTCGCCTTCGGCCGCAGCATCGAGCAGCACACTGCCGGAGTCTTGGATCAGTCCCCATGACCACCGGGCAATCACCAGTGCGCCGACCACGCCCATGACCGGATCGGCCCACAGCCAACCGTAGCTACGACCGACCAGCAGCGCGACGATGGCCAGCACGGAGGTCAGCGCATCGGCCAGCACATGGATGTACGCAGCGCGCAAGTTGTTGTCGCGGCTCTTGCCGGACGCATGATGCTCGTCGTGGCTGTGGTGATGGCCGTGCTCATGATCATGGTGATGATGATGGCCGTGGTGGTGACCATGATGCGTGTGGTCGTCCTTCAGCAACCAGGCGCAGACCAGGTTAATGACCAATCCCACAACAGCCACGGCGATCGCCTGATTGAAGTCAATATGAATCGGCTGAGTCAGTCGCACCAGACTTTCCCAAACGATCAGCAGGGCGATCAAGGCCAGGACGATCGCGCTGGCAAAGCCGGCCAGATCGCCGAGCTTGCCCGTACCGAAGGTAAAGCGCGGATTGCCCGCATGCTTGCGCGCGAAGCGGTAGGCCAGAGCGGTGATCAGCATCGCGCCAGCGTGGGTGGACATGTGCCAGCCGTCAGCCACCAGCGCCATCGAGCCGTAGAGAGTCCCGGCAACGATTTCCACCAGCATCATGCTGGCCGTCAGCGCAATCACCAGCCACACCTTACGCTCATTGCGCTGGTGGTCAGTACCAAGGAAGAAATGGTCGTGTGCGGACGCGGCGAGTGGAGCGGTCGTGGCGCTGGTCATGCGTGATTTCCCGAATGGGGGCGTTCTGCGAGCGATAGGTTCATTTCATGTAAGCCCGAATGACTTCGATCATTTCCTCCCCGCCCTGGCGGCGCTCCTGGTCGTTCGATGGTGCCAGGACGTGTTCACGCAGATGATCTTCCATCACCTCGGCGGTCAAACCGCTGACCGCGCCGCGGACGGAAGCGATCTGGCGCAGTACTTCGACACAGGCCGCATCCGCCTCCAGGGCGCGCTCGATGCCTTCGAGCTGGCCCTTGATACGGCGGACACGCGCGATCAGCTTGGCTTTCTCACGGGAGGTGTGGGACATAGCGACAGGTGGTTTTATAGATTAGTGGACTATATTATATTAAGAAGGAGGATAGGTTGAAACCAATGCCCTTAAGACATGGGCGAGGCACCCGCCGCAGCCGAGAGATCAAAACGCGCCGGATTACAATCGCGGCGTCATTGGGGAGTAGCTAACCGCCGTCCTGGCGGGGCTGATGTCAACACACTTGACCCGCAGGTCATGGCGTCAGCAGTTTCCGAACCCGGCAAGACCTTTGACCACAACGCCTCCGACTTGGCCGGGGATGCGTGGTGGTCAATCGTCAGTACCCGGCCAGGGAACCAACATGGAATCGCTACTCGTCTCCACCGGAGTCGTCGCCCTCGCAGAAATCGGCGACAAGACCCAACTCCTCGCCTTCATCCTCGCCGCACGCTTCAAGAAGCCCGTGCCGATCATCCTTGGCATCCTGGTCGCGACTACCGTGAACCATGGTCTCGCGGGTGCGCTGGGCGCCTGGATTACTGGCGCCGTGAGTCCCGAGATTCTTCGCTGGGTGCTGGGCGCTTCGTTCATCGGTATGGCGATTTGGACGCTGATTCCAGACAAGATCGAGGAGGAAGAAACCCAAGTCGCCAAGCGTTTCGGCGTCTTCGGGGCAACGCTGATCACTTTTTTCCTGGCCGAGATGGGCGACAAGACGCAGATTGCCACCGTCGCAATGGCCGCCCATTACGCAACGCCGCTGCTGGTGGTGATCGGCACGACCCTGGGCATGCTGATCGCGGACGTGCCCGCCGTGTTCGTGGGCGATAAGCTGGCCAACAAAATCCCAATGAAGCTGGTGCATTCGATCGCCGCGGGCGTCTTCGCGGTGCTGGGCATTGCAACCCTGCTGGGCGCGGGCGCCAAACTGGGCCTCTGAGCAATTCAGCCCCGCGCGCAGGACAAGTGCTCTCGCAGAAAACGAACTTTCAGTTATGAAGTCATGGTTTTTTAAATTATTTCCTTGAGAGCTGATTCACGCACAGGAGAAGGCGCCGTGCAATCCGGCGCTGCATCCGGTCGATCGCTACGGCAAGCGCAAGGACAGGTTCAACTACGAATCGAGGAACAGCACCGCGAACACCTCATGCGCGAAGCCGGCCAGCTTGGCGCACAGATACTCCTTGACCGCCGCCGGCGAAGTGAACTGACGCACCTCACTGCAACTTGCGCTTGATAGTCTGGCGCACGACCTCCAGGATCTGGTCGGTGGTCGCCAGCAGGTAGCGGCCCTGTGCGTCACGCACCATCAGCGATGGCATCGAACGAGGAAAAGGACAGTTGCGACATATCGTGCTCCGGTTGCTCGGGCGGAATTGCCCGGAACCATGGCCAGCGCAGCGCAAATAATCAAAGATCGAAGACGGCCGCCAGCCGCAAGCGCGCCTGCACGCGCAGCCATTGACTGCGAGAACGCCGTGATACGGTGAAGGTGACAGCAAGACCACCCACACCCCACCCGTTGCATGCACTCGGTATTTGGTGTCGCAGTAAGCGCAGCGCGCAGGCCCGGATCAACGAACCGGGCCTGAGGCGTCAGCCGAGTGAAGCGAGGCAACGATGAAAGCCCGACAAGGGCGAGACGCCGCAAGCGGCTCGATGTGCGCAAGCGCGACGATGGCGGGACGCCGGGACGCCCAGGTTCGGGCGGGAAACAGTGTGAACCGGGGGATTGTCGTAACGGTGATACGAGAATCGGCGGGCGTTTCCCTGCCTCGGCCTTCAGGCCGCATGCACGGACGGCGACGAGGTCAACGGCTGCACCGCTAGGCGCAGGCCCATCGCCTTGAGGATGGCGGTCAGGCTGTTCAGGGCCGGATTGCCCTTCGGCGACAGCGTGCGGTAAAGCTGTGTCGGATTCAGGTGCGCCTGTTCCGCCACCACCTGCACGCCACCGACCGCCTGCGCGAGCTGGCGCAGCACGATCATCAACTCGGCCTGGTCGCCATCGGCCAGGATGCCGTTGATGACTTCGAGCGCCAGCGCCGGATCGCTGCGGTACAGCTCAGCCATCGCCTCGTCATGGGGTCTGCTTCTCATCATCCAATCTCCGTTGCCAGTCCTGCCAATAGCCTACCGCCCGGTCGATGTCTGCATCCTGTGTGCGCTTGTCGCCGCCGCACAACAGCAACACCAGCCGCTGGCCCGCCAGCCCGTAATACACCCGGTAGCCCGGCCCCAAGTCGATGCGCAACTCCCACACGCCATCACGACAGAACTTGTGATCGCCGAAGTTGCCTTGCTCGACGCGGGCCACGCGCCGGATGACCGCCACCTTGGCCTGCATATCGCGCAAGCGGCGCAACCAGTCGGTGTAGAGATCCTTCTGCCCGTCCGCCGTCAGGTAATGCTCGATTCGGTACATGATCATTTTCGTTTATAGACGAATACAGGTCAAGAGGTGTGAAAACGTCGGGATGGGATGCCCGGCCCGGCTTGGCAGCGTTATGACAGGCCGGGCACCGCCGTTCAAGCGGTAGGCGCCGGCGTGTCAGCCCGCTTCGTGCCAGGAGGTACGGCGCGCGTCGGAGCCTTGCGATGGCGATAGGGACGGTAGTTGCCCTGGCTGGTACGAGTCTTCTCGCCGACTACGATGGCGGAGGTCGGGGTCGCGGCTGCTTGCACAGGCGTTGGCGCCGGCACCGGAGCGGGAGCCGCGTCCGTCGGCACAGGAGCCGGCGTAGCCGGCGCCTGGCCGCCAATGGCGCCCCTGCGCAAGGTTGCCACTTTCTCGGCTGCGGCACGCAACGGGTCATCCTCCGTATGTACATACGTCATGAACTGCGTGACTGTCTTGTGCGCAGTCAGCGCCATGCCAACCTTGATGGGGATACCGGAGTTGGCAATGTCGGTGGCCGCGCGATGGCGAATGCCGTGCGTTCCGACGTGCGGCACTCCCGCACGGCCCAAGATGCGCTTCCACCCGTTGTAGTACGTGCTGTCGGGCAAAGGCTGCTTGACATCGAAGATCGCCGGGCACACATAGGGCGAGTCGTCGATGCAGGGCGCATTGGACAGCAGTTGATAGGCCGCTTCGCTCATCGGCTTGGACATATCGCCGGTCTTGCTGTCGGGCCACGCGACGCGGCGATTCTCGAAATCGACCCAGGCCCATTCCAGCGTGCGGATTTCCGTCATGCGCGCAGAAAATTCGAATTGCAGGCGAACCGCCAACGTCACGGTTGGATGTTCAAGCCCCTCGGCATCTGCGCGGTCGAGATAGGCATAGAGACGCGCCAACTCATCGTTGTTGATATACCGCGTCTCGCCGTCTTCCCGGTACTTGGGGACATGGCGGCACGGATTGGAGCCGTCGGGCCGGTAGCCCCACACCTCGGCCATGTTGAACATTTTGCGCAGACAGGCCAGAACCCGATTGGCCGTGACGCCGATCTTCGCCTTGTCCTTCATCAGTGCCGTGATGTGCACCCTCGTTACGTCGGGCACCTTGAGCTTGCCCAGCGCAGGCAGGATGTGACGGTCGATGTAGCCTTGGTACGAGTCCACCGTCCGGGGCTTGTTGCGCGGCTTGGAGTATTCCTCGATGAACTGTCCACACAGTTCCTTGACCGTGGGAGCCATGCGCGCGGCCAGCTTGGCAGCGCTTGGGTCGTCGCCCTTGCGCACATCGGCCAGCCAGTCCTGGGCAATCGACCGGGCCTGCTCGACGGTCAGTTCGCCGAATTGGCCGATCTTCGGCTTGCGGCGCTCGCCCCAGTTCGTGCGGTACTGGAGCATGAAGACCTTGCGGCCGTGAGCGGTGACCTTGCAGAGGAAGCCGGGGACAATGGTGTCCCGCAGTTCGTAGTCCTTGCCGGTGACTCCAGCCGCATCAACGGCGGATTTGGTGAGCTTGATCTTAGCCATAACGCCTCCTAGTTCGAGATCGAACGCAGGAACCAGCCAGGAGCCACGGCATCGGAAGGGGTGCCGCAATCGGTCTGGTCTAGGCGTAAGGTTAAACGGGACTAACTCCCCGGAAAACCAAGCGCAGCAAGGCTATGCGGGTTCCAGCGTAGTCTTATGCTAGTCTCGGGAGTCAATCTCAAAATCCCCCGCCGCGAGGCGTGCCGGTTCGAGTCCGGCCCCGGGCACCACATCGGACAAGCTGCACATGAATGAACCCATGCGCAGCTTTTTTTGCGTTAATTCATGCCGCGTCGTATGAGGTGGCGGCCCGCCTCGGTAAGCGCATACATGCCGTCGGCCGTCTTGGTGATCAGACCGTTCACTTCCAGGCGCCCCGGCAGGCGTTCGTGCAGAGCCTGCGGCACGCTTAGCGTCTGGTGAATCTCCAGGCGCTTGAGCGCCAGCATTTCATCCAGGGTCGCCTCGAAGCTGCTGCCGTGTGTGAGACCAACTTGTGTCGTCATGGTGTTCTCCGTCGATCGCCATGCGTCGTTTGATATTTGCGCATCCCGCCGCGTTCCGCAACCGCTGCCGATGAAATACGATCAGGGCACGCCGCCAGCGGTCTTCACGTGGCGGTTGTGCGATCAATTGGGCGTTTACCATGGGTTCATCCGCGCAGGGAGCTTTGTCGGGCATCAAGGTGCTGGATTTGTCGCGTGTACTTGCGGGGCCGTGGTGCACGCAGATCCTGGCCGATCTCGGCGCGGACGTGGTCAAGATCGAGCGCCCCGGCGCTGGAGACGATACACGGCACTGGGGTCCCCCATTTCTCCAGGACGCCCATGGCCAGCCGACAGACCAGGCCAGCTACTACACCGCCTGCAACCGCAACAAACGTTCGGTCACGGTGGACATGTCCCATCCCGCGGGGCGGCAGATCCTGCAACGCATGGCGGGCACGGCCGACGTCGTGGTCGAGAATTTCAAGGTTGACGGTCTGAGGCGCCACGGGCTGGACCATGAGCATCTGCGGGCGGCCCATCCGCGCCTCATTTACTGCTCGATCACGGGTTTTGGTCAGGATGGGCCCTATGCTGAACGCGCGGGGTATGACCTCATGGTCCAGGCGGCCTGTGGCCTGATGAGCATCACCGGGCATGCTGACGGGGAGCCCGGAGGCGGACCGCTCAAGGCCGGTGTGGCCGTCATTGACATCCTGACGGGGATGTACGCGAGCAACGCCATTCTTGCGGCCTTGCATGCACGCGAGCGCACGGGGCGCGGCCAGTACATCGATACCGCGTTGTTGGACGTTGGCATGGCCATGCTGGCCAATCAGGCTGCGGGCTTTTTTGCCAGCGGCAAGGCCCCGACGCGCGCGGGCAACGCGCACCCCAGCCTTGCCCCCTACCAGGACTTTGCCACGCGCGACGGCCACGTGCTGCTGGCCATTGGCAATGACGGGCAGTTCGCGCGTTTTTGCATGGCGGTGGGTGAAGCGCAACGAGCCCGCGATGAACGCTTCGCCACCAATACGGCGCGGGTGCGCCACCGCGACGAGCTGCTGGCGTGGATGCAGCCTCTGCTGCGCACCCGTACGAGCGCCCAGTGGATCGCCCTGCTCCAGGACAAGGCCGTGCCTTGCGGTCCGATCAACACCATCGCCCAGGCCTTCGATGATCCTCAGGTGCATGCCCGCGGCTTGAAGGTGGACCTGCCACGCGAGGCGGGTGACGGGATTGCCTGCATATCCACCGTGGCCAGTCCACTCAGGCTCTCCGACACCCCCGTGCGCTACCACGGCGCTCCGCCCGCACTCGGCCAGCACACCGAGGAAGTGCTGATGGAAATGGGCATGAGCAAGACCGAGATTGCCGCCTTGCGCGCCGATGGAACGGTCTGACTCCAGGCTCGGAACCGGCGCCCGAAGTAAAGAACGGGTAAAACATGGGCTCCACGGTCAACTTGTGCTGCTGTTTACACGTCTGAGTCTCATGCAATACCTTGGCCGACACGCAACGCCTGCCCTGCTGCTCACCGTCGCGGCACTCGCGCTGATGCTGGGCGGCTGTGCCGTTCCGGTGGCGGACGGGTATGGGTATGAGACCTACGAAGGCTACGGCCCGGCTTATCCACCCACCATCTACTACGGCGCCCCACCGGCGGTGTTTGGCGGGCAGATATGGATTGATTCCACGCGCAGACAACCCCCGCCGCACTGGCGAGATGAGCCGCGCTGGCGTGAGCACCGGCATGAGCGCCGTCGTGATTTCTCCAGGCCCGATGGCGACGACCGCTGGCAGCAACGCCGGCCCCACGAGCGATCACCCGACACACGCCAGCGGCCGGGTCCCTCCTGGCAGGGGCAGCAAGATCGCCAGAACCCTCCAAGTCGCGACCGCGGTGACCGCGGTGGAGGCATCACACGCGAATTTCCTTGATCATGGTCAGACACAAGCATTGGATCGCTGACGCCCTCAAGCCCTGTGTGGCAGCCTTTTTGTTCGGCAGCGCCCTGGCAGGCCACGCCCAGGTGATCCGCTGCACCGATCCTGTCACGGGCAGCGTGACGTACACGGACGCCGACTGTGCCCAGGGGCAAAGCCGCAGGGAAGTCGCTCCCAGGCAGACGCCAGAAGATATTCAACGCCAGTACGAGCAGGCCCGGGAAGCCCTGCGCATGCAGCGTGAGCAGCAGCAAGTGCAAGCCGCGCAACCTCCTGCAACGCAGCCGCCAGCGGCGGGGCGCGACACCGTCGAGCCGTCACAATCCGCCCAGTGCCTGCAGGCACGCGCCGCGCTGCAAGGCGCCATGGCGCTGGACCCGACGCTCTACGACACCAACACCCGGATTGCCGCGGCACAGGACAACGCCGATCTGGCATGTCTCACGCCGGCGGAATACGCCAGGCTGCAGCATCGCACGAACAACCGCCCTCCCGTCTACGTGGGGCCGGGCTACGTGCCTCCGGTGATCGTCGTGCCGCCCCCGCGCCCCCAAAGACCGCACCGGGCCGAGCGCAAGCCCGAAATGGTCAACTGCAACGTCTTTCGCTGCTACGACGCTCAGGGCCGAAGCTATCCGCGCTGAGCCGCGAGATCGGCCCGCAGACCTTCCCGTGCCGTGGGATAGTCGAGCTTCAATCCCAGTTCTTCCTGCATGCGCCGAGCCACGAGGCGCCGGGATTCGGTCAGGAAACTCAGGAATTCAGGCGTCAGTTCGCGCCTGGCCTGCGCCAGACTGATGCGCGGAAGGCGCGCGAGGCCCAGCAGGTCGGCCGCGAGGTCAAAATATTCTCCAAGCCGCAGATGGCTGTGGTCGCAGACGTTGTAAACCCGCTGAGGGCACGCGCGCCAGAGCGCGAGCACGCAGGCGCGCGCAAGGTCGTCCGCGTGGATGCGATTGACGTATGGATCATCGGGCTCTTGCGGCAAAGGCTGTTGGCGCAGCAGGCGGGTGCGTGCCCCGCCGCCGGCGCGGTTGCCACCATAGATGCCGGGCACGCGCAGCAGGCTGACGCGGACGCCACGCCGCCCCCACTGGCGCAGTTGCGCCTCGGCGTCGGCCCTCCGCCTGGCCCGCGGCGTGGCGGGCGCCAGCGGCCGGGTCTCGGACACCCACGCACCGCCACAGTCGCCATACACCCCACTGGTCGAGATATAGACCAGGGCACGCGGCGGGCTGCGCCGTGCCAAGGCACGGACCAGTGCCGTCGTGCGTGGATCGTGCACTCCCGTTGGCGGTGGAGGCGCCAGGTGCAGTATGTGCGTGGCCAGGCCTGCAAGCCGTGCCAGCGAGTCCGGATCGTCCAGATTTCCCCGCAGCGGCACCACCCGGGCGGCTCGCAACCGATCCAGCCGATCCGGCGATGAGGTCAGCGCCAGCACGCGCCGGCCGCGCCCCAGAGCCTGCACGGCGCGCAGCCCGACATCACCACAGCCGATGATGAGCACGCGGGGGCGGCGAAAGCGAGAGGGCAGCGCACCCGAGGGGTTTGGACAGAAAGGCAAAATCGGGCCTTGGCAATTTCAAGAGCGTTTGGAGCATACCCGCCCATGTCTGACAGCGTATTTCAGGTGAGTGTCCTGCCCAGCGGACGCACGTTCGAGGTGCATGCCGATGAAACGGTGCTGGCCGCTGCGATTAGGCAGAACATCCCCATGCCCTATGGCTGCAAGGACGGTGCATGCGGCTCCTGCAAGTGCCGCATGGTGAGTGGCCAGGTGCACCTGCGAGCCCACTCGAGCCATGCACTGAGCGCGAGCGAAGAGGCCGAGGGCACCATCCTCGCCTGCAGTGCCTTTGCAGACTCGGATCTGGTGCTGCATTCGGAGCAGGTCACCGATGCCGACAGCTTCCCCGTGCGCAAGCTTCCCGTGCGCGTCGCCAGTCTTGAGCGCGCCGCGGACGATGTCATGCTGGTCCGGATGAGCCTGCCCGTCGGCGCCAATTTCGGCTACTTTGCGGGCCAGTACATCGAGTTCATCCTGCGCGATGGCACCCGACGCGCCTATTCCATCGCGAATGCGCCGCACACCCAGGAAGACTCGCCCGGGCTTGAATTGCACCTGCGCCATACGCCCGGAGGACGTTTTACCGACCACGTCTTCAGTGCCCTGAAAGAAAAGGACATCCTCCGCATCGAGGGGCCGTTTGGCAGCTTCCGTTTGCATGAGGATTCTGACAAACCCATCATTTTGCTGGCCTCGGGAACCGGATTTGCGCCCATCAAGGCATTGATCGAGCATCTGCAGTTCACGCAAAGCCCGCGCACGATTGCGCTTTATTGGGGTGTGCGCCGACCGCGCGATCTATACATGGACGATTGGGTGCGTGTACGCCAGGCGCAGATGCCGACGCTCGCTTACGTGACTGTCGTGTCCAACGCCGACACGCAGGACGCCTGGCAAGGCCGCAACGGCTTGGTGCACCAGGCGGTGCTCGATGACCATACGGATCTGTCGGGCCACGAGGTGTACGCCTGCGGCTCGCCGTTGATGGTGGATGCGGCCAGAGCGAGTTTCAGCCAGGACAGGGCACTGCCGGAAACGGCCTTTTTCTCGGATGCGTTCCTGACGGAAGCTGACAAGCACAGAGCCTGAAAATTCAGTGATTTTCGGCTTAAAACCTTATCCAGAAAGCGCTTAAAGCTATTGCTTTTTTAGTTCCATCGCGATCCACTCCGCGGCTTGCGCCACGCGGTCGATGCGCTGGCACGCGACCGCCGCAAGCTGTTCGGGGCGGACACGCTCCGGTGCGATTTCGCTCAAGGGAAGCAGCACGAAGGCGCGCTGCCACATCCGCGGGTGCGGCAGCGTGAGGTCTGTGCCGCTGAGCTCAAGCGCTCCGTACAGCAGGACATCGAGGTCCAGCGTACGCGGCGCGTTGAGGTAGGGACGCTCCCGCCCGGCCGCGTTTTCGATTGCCTGCATTGCGTGCAGCAGGGCGAGCGGTTCAAGCGCCGTATCCAGCAGCACCACCGCGTTGAGGTAGTCGGGGCCACCCGCGTCCACGGGTGCGCTGGCATACAAGGAAGAGCCTTTCACGAACCGGGTGTCCGGCAAGCCCGAGAGTGCCCGAACCGCCGAGACCAATGCCGCGCGGGCGTTGCCCAGATTGGCGCCCAAGCCGATGAAGGCGTTCACTCCGCGTCCGTGCCCGTGCCCACACCCCCCGTCGGCTTGCGCCTGCGGCGGCGGCGCTTGCGGGCCGGCGCGGCGTGGTCCGATTCGGCGGCGGCCAGATCTGGCTCGGCCTGCGCCGCCTCCGGGCTGGTCTTGCGCTGGCGCGTGCGCTTGCGCTGCTCCTCGCGCAGCTGGTCGAGCATGTCTTCGCGGCGCGCCTCGTCGGCGATCGAGAACTGCTGCCACCAGTTCACCAGGTCATCGGGCACCTCGCCGCTGTCGGCGCGCAGGCGCAGGAAATCGAACCCCGCACGAAAACGGATGTGCGCCACCATGCTGAGCGCCCCATGCCCCGTGCGGCGCTCAAAGCGCGGCTGCATCACCCAGATCTCGCGCATGTCGGCGGCCAGCTTGCCGCGGCCGGAAACGTCTCCAATGCGCCGTGCAAACACGTCATCGATCGCCGCCTGCAGCGCCGGAAAGGCGTGTTCCCCAGCCGTCTGGCGCTGCTCCCACCCTGCCCTCACGTCTGGCCAGAGCACGCACGAGAGCAGGAAGCTTGGCGCCACGGCCTTGCCCTCGCCCACGCGACGATCGGTGTCCTGCAGCACCGCGTGCACCAGCGGCAGTTCGGCGCGTTCGACGACCACGTCCAGCAACGGATAGATGCCTTTTGCCAGGCCGAGCTTGCGCAGCTGCTCCACCGATGCCAGCGCATGCCCGGTCTGCAGCAGTTTGAGCATCTCGTCGAACAGGCGGCTTTGCGGTATCTCCTTGAGCAGCGGTTCGCAACTCACCATCGGCTTGGCCGTGCGCGGTTCGATCTGAAAACCGCGCGCTCCCAGCTTGGCGGCAAAGCGCGCGGCGCGGATGATGCGCACCGGGTCCTCGTGGTAGCGCGTGGCCGGGTCGCCAATCATTCGCAGCACGCGCTTTTGCGCGTCCTGGATACCCTTGTGGTAATCGACCACGATCTGCGTCTCGGGGTCGTAATACATGGCGTTCACGGTGAAATCACGCCGCGCCGCGTCTTCCTCCTGCGGTCCCCAGACGTTGTCGCGCAGTACGCGCCCACTCGCGTCCACCGCATGGCGCAGGCCCGACAGCTCGGCCTTGCTGGTTTTCTCGTTACCCTGCACGTGTTCGGCGACGGCGTTGTCCATGTAGGCGCGAAAGGTCGAGACCTCGATCACTTCATGCTCGCGCCCCCTGCCGTAGACCACATGGACGATGCGAAAGCGCCGCCCGATGATGAAGGCGCGCCGGAACAGGCCCTTGACCTGCTCGGGCGTGGCGTTGGTGGCGACGTCGAAATCCTTGGGCTTGAGGCCCAGCAGCAGGTCACGCACGGCGCCGCCGACGATGTAGGCCTCGAACCCGGCCTGCTTGAGCGTGCGTACTACGTCGATCGCGCGCTTGTCCACCAGAGCCAGGTCGATGCCGTGCACGCTCGCCTGCACTTCCTCGCGCTTACCAAACCGGTTTGCGGATCGTGAGCGCTTGCCCAGCAGTTTGTCGATGAAAGTCTTGATCATGGTGCGGGGTCGAATAAATCCAGGATGGGCCAATGGCGCTCGTGCGCCAGGGCGCGCAGGCGGGCGTCGGGGTTGGTGGCGACGGGGTGGTCGACGAGTTCCAGCAGTGGCAGGTCGTTCATGGAATCGCTGTAGAACGTCGATTCAATGCCCTCCAGGGCCAGATCGCGCTCGGCAAGCCATTGCTTCAGGCGCTGCACTTTACCCTCGCGCATAGAAGGGGTGCCACGAATCTCCCCGGTGTACCGGTCGGCGCCGTCGCGCTCGAGCTCGATGGCAATCAGATGGTCAACGCCCAGGAATTGCGCAATGGGGCGGGTGACGAATTCATTGGTCGCCGTGATGATGAGCATGAGATCGCCCCGGTCGCGGTGCTTTTGCAGCAGGGCCAGCGCCGACGGGCGAACCGCGGGTTCGATCACTTCGCGCATGAATTGGGCGTGTGCCTGGGCTGCGGCCTGTGGGCCCTGGCTGCGCATGGCTTGCGTGGCAAAACGCACATAGTCGTGCACGTCCAGGCGCCCCGCCTGGTAGTCCGCGTAGAAGGCCTCGTTGCGCCGTCCGAAGTCGTCCCTGTCGCACCAGCCCAGACGAATCGTGAACTCTCCCCATTCGTAGTCGGAATCGATGGGCAGCAGCGTGTGATCGAGATCGAACAACGCCAGCCGCGAGCGCGTGGCATGGGACGGTTGCCGGTCGGTCATGCGTGCTCCAGGGCGTGCGGCCCATTCTGCAGCATGGCCCGCAGCAAAGGGATGGTGACGGCGCGCCGCTCTTGTAGCGCGAACTGATCGAGCCGCTCAAGCAGCTGCATCAGACTGCCCATGTCGCGCGCAAAGCGTACCAGCATGAAACGGATCACCTCGTCCGTGAGTACAACGCCGCGCTCACTCGCCTGCCGCTGCAGCGCGACGCGGCACTGCGCTTCGTCCAGGGGTTCGAGCCGGAACACGTGCCCCCACCCCAGTCGCGTGCGCAGGTCCTCGCGCAGCGGCAGGTCCGCGGGCGGCAGGCTGCCGGCGGCAAGAATGTGCCGTGGCGCACCTGTGGTCGGGCTGCTGGCGTTGACGAACCAGTTGAAGGCTGCGGCCTGCTGGGCGGGGTTGTAGCGTTCCACCTCGTCGAGCGCAATCGCATCCCAGTCTTCATTGAAGGCGCAGGGCCAGCGGACGGACGCATCAAGCCACCCTGCCCTTGCCCCCCGCTCGTTCAAAGCGGTCACGGTGGCCCTCAGAAGGTGGGATTTGCCCGTGCCCTGCCCTCCCCACAAATACACCGGAGCGCCGCGCTGGTCATGCTCCTGCACGATGCCTTTGAGGTGTTGCACCACCTGGCTGTTGCCGCCGGGAAAGTAGTTTTCCAGCGTCGGACCCACCGGCAGCCCGATGTCCAGGGCCAGCTGCCTCATCGCCTGCGCTGCCCGGCTGCTGATTGAAATCTGCTTCGCATGAAAAAATCGCGTATGCGCCAGCCTTGCCGGCCAAGGCGCGCCTGATGTGAAACCATCGATTTTAGGGTGCGTTCGCCTAGAATCACTGTCTCTTCATCGCACCCCCTGCCGCCCCGCGGCGCGCACCTCCCATGAGCCTTCCCGCAGCGCAGCCCCCCATTTCCTACAAAGATGCCGGCGTCGATATCGATGCGGGCGATGCTCTGGTGGAGCGCATCAAGCCCCTGGCGAGGAAAACGCTGCGCGAAGGCGTGATGGCCGGCATCGGCGGATTCGGCGCACTGTTCGAGGTGCCCAAGCGCTACAAGGAACCGGTGCTCGTCTCGGGGACCGATGGCGTGGGCACCAAGCTCAAGCTCGCGTTCGAATGGAACATGCACGACAGCGTGGGCATCGATCTCGTGGCCATGAGCGTGAACGACGTGCTGGTGCAGGGCGCGGAGCCTCTCTTCTTCCTGGACTATTTCGCCTGCGGCAAGCTCGATGTGGACACGGCCGCGGCCGTGGTGGGCGGCATCGCCCGTGGCTGCGAGCTGTCGGGCTGTGCGCTGATCGGCGGTGAAACGGCGGAAATGCCCGGGATGTACCCCGAAGGCGAATACGACCTTGCCGGCTTTGCCGTGGGTGTGGTCGAAAAAAGCAAAATTCTGAGCGGAAACCAGGTGCGCGCGGGTGACGTGGTGCTGGGCCTGGCCTCCGGCGGCGTGCACTCCAACGGCTTTTCGCTCGTGCGCAAATGCCTCGAACGCGCCGGCAGCAACCTGCCGGATATGCTGGACGGCAAACCTTTTCGGCAGGCCATCATGGAGCCCACCCGCCTGTATGTCAAAAGCGTGCTGGCGACCCTGGCCGAGCATGGTTCATCCATCAAGGCGCTGGCCCACATCACCGGCGGGGGCCTGCTGGAAAACATTCCCCGCGTGCTGCCGGCGCACCTGGCGGCGCACCTGAAGGCCGGGAGCTGGCCCCGCAGCGAACTGTTTGCCTGGCTGCAGCGCACGGCAGGCATTGACGACGTGCAGATGAACCGCACGTTCAACAACGGGATCGGCATGGTGGTGGTGACGGCGCCCGATGCCGCCGATGCCATTGCCGCCTGCCTGCGCGCCCAGGATGAAGGCGTACATCGGATTGGTACCATCGGTGAACGTGGCGGCGGCGCTGCCGTGACCGTGCGTTGAGCGGCCACCGGAGCCCGCGCACGAACCCGGCCACGATGACCCCAGTCCGACACGAAAGTCCCCAGGTGGCCGCCGCGAGCTACGTGCTCGTGGCGCTTTCGTTGCTGATGGTGATGCACTTCGGCCTGCTGGCCGGTCTGCTCAGCGCCTGCGTCGGTTTCCTGCTCACGCGCTGGCTGGCCGCGCACCTGGGTCGCGTTCAGCGCTACCTGCCCTTGAAGGCGGAGAACCTGGCCGCCACGCTGGTGATGCTGGCGCCGCTGGTGCTGCTGGCCATTGCGCTGTCACGTTCGCGCAGCTACATCATCGGCGCGCCGCTGCAGTACCGGGAACTCCTCGACTTTCTTGCGCGCACGGTGCTGGAATTGCGCGAAAAGCTGCCGCCTGAGATCGCGAGCCAACTGCCGGACGGAGCCGACGAAATCCAGCGCGCACTGGCCAGCTACCTTGGCGCCAAGGCCGGGGCACTGGCCAGCGCAGGCAGAGCCTGGCTGGGTGGACTGCTGTACGCCTACGTGGGCGGGATCGTCGGTGCGCTGGCCGCGCTCGGCCACGGCACGCGTGCGCGTGGGCCGCTGATCCGGCAACTCGCCGTCCGTGTGACGCGCTTGGGCGACGCCTTTCGGCAGATCGTCGCGGCGCAGTTCTGGATCGCCGCCTTCAACACCAGCCTGACCGCGATTTTCCTGTTGCTGGTGCTGCCGCTGTGGGGCATGAAGCTACCCTATACCGCGATGCTGATCACGCTCACCTTCGTCGGCGGCCTGATTCCCATCGTCGGCAACCTGATCTGCAATTCGGTGATCACCCTCGTGGGTCTTTCCGTCTCGCCCTACGCAGCCGCGGCCTGTCTGGGTTTTCTCATCCTGATCCACAAGGCGGAGTACGTGATCAATGCCAAGGTGGTCGGACAGCGCACGCACATCCGGGTGTGGGAGCTGCTGGCTGTCCTGTTCGTGGCCGAGGCCGTCTATGGCCCCGCGGGCCTCGTCGCCGCGCCGCTGTTTTACGCCTACGCCAAGAAGGAACTGGAGGCGGCCCGGCTGATCTGACAAACGGATACGGCGTATCCCCCCGGACGCCCCTTGTTCTTGCATAATCACCTTTGCTTTTCACAACAAAACCAGCAGGAACTCACATGACTGTTCTCGTCGCCTATGTACCCCGCCCGGAAGGCCAGGCTGCACTGGACAAGGGCATCGAAATTGCCACCAAGGACAATGAGCAACTCGTGGTGATCAACGCCGGCCCCGGCGGCCGCTCGGAAGACCCCAATGTGGTGAGCGGTTATGAAGTCGAGCGTGTGGAAGAGCGCCTTGCCAAGCTGCCCATCAAAGCCGAACTCAAGGTGTTCGTGCGTGGCAACAGCGCGATCGAAGAAATCGAGGAACTGGTGCAGACGCTGCAGGTCTCCGTGCTCGTGATCGGCCTGCGCAAGCGCAACCCCGTCGGAAAACTGTTGCTGGGCAGCATGGCGCAGGAGATACTGCTCAACGTGCCCTGCCCCGTGCTGGCGGTCAAGGCCGACTGATTTTTTTCGCCAGGGCCTTCCGCTGCGGCTGCAGATCGGCTCTCATGGTCTCCGGCTGCGGTCGAGCTCTCCGATCAGGCGGGTGATGTCCGCGATGTCGGTCGCATCCGGTAGTTGCGCCACGTAGGCCTGCAGGTCTTGCAGCGCCTGTGCGCTCCGGCCCATCTGGGCCAGTGCGATTCCCCGGTCGCGCCGTTCGCTCCAGGCGCCGGGTTCGAGCACCAGCAACCGGTCCTGCACGGCGACGCTTCGCTGCCAGTCCCTGTTGGCGCGATGGATTTCCTTGAGGTTGCGCAGCATGCGCGCGACGATGTCGCGCGCCGACGCCGCCTGCAGGTACAGCGCCAGAGGCAGTTCCTCATCGTCGGCGTCGGCGAGGTGCTGTCGCAAGGGCTCCAGCCGCTCGGCGATGTCTTCCGGAGAAAGGGATTGGCCCGTCAGCGGATCGAGCACCACGTAACCATCTGGCAGGCGCACCTTCACCAGGAAATGCCCGGGGAAGGAAACGCCATCGGCGCGCAGTTGTATGCCATGGGCCAATTCCAGCCACACCACCGCCAGAGAGACGGGTATGCCCATGCGCGTGCGCAACACCTCATGCAGATAGCTGTTGTGCACCGCGTAGTAATCATTGCGGTTACCGGAAAAACCCAGCTCGGTGTAGAAGAAATGGTGCAGCATGCGCAGGCGCGTGAGCGCGCCTGCATCGGCGGGCAGGCGCGTTTTCAGGCGATGCGCCAGCGTATCGATTTCAGTCACCAGCGCCTGCAGATCGAGCTGCGGCTCATCGTCCTGTGCGAGGCTTGCCGCAGCCTCGAAAAGAGGCATCGCATCGCCTGCCTTGACCAGGGTGGCGAAATACTCGAGTGGCGTGGGGACAAGCCATTTCATCAGCGACGCGCCAACTGTATCCATTTCAGGCCACTGGCCGTCAGCACCGTGAAGTACACGACGACGGCGCACAGCAGCAGGCCGGCAAGCAGTGCCGCGCGCTCGAGTGGCTGCGTACGCAGCGCCAGCCAGTCGAATTGCCCCGACGCCCAGACCAGAAACAGCGCCAGGGCACAGGAAGCGCCAGCGACGCGAGCCAGGAAGGCGCGCCACCCCGGCAGCGGCTGGTAGCGGCCCTTGCGGCGCAGCCCGACGAGCAGCCACGTCGCGTTCACCAGCGCGCCGATGGCGATGGACAGGGCCAGCCCGGCGTGGGCCAGCCATGGAACGAACACGACGTTGAGCATCTGCGTAATGACCAGCACGACAATGGCGATGCGCACGGGGGTGCGTATATCCTGGCTCGCATAGTAGCCCGGGGCGAGCACTTTCACAGCGACCAGTCCGAGCAGGCCGACGCCGTAGCCCATGAGCGCGGAGGCGATGCGCAGCACATCGCTGTCGTGCAACGCGCCGTAGTGAAAAAGAGTGGCCACCAGCGGCCGGGCGAATGCAAGCAGCCCCACGGCACAAGGCACGGCCAGCAGAACGACCATGCGCATTCCCCAGTCCAGCATGGCCGAATAACGCTCCTTGTCGCCTCTGGCGATGGCGCCCGACAGTTGCGGCGTGAGCACCACGCCCAGCGCCACGCCGAGCAGGGCCGTCGGGAATTCCATGAGCCGATCGGCATAGAAAAGCCAGGTCACACTACCTGGCGTGAGGTAGGACGCGATCTGCGTGTTGATCATCAGCGACAGCTGCGCCACGCCCACGCCGAGCACGGCTGGCGCCATCAGCGAGAGAATGCGCCTGACCCCGGGATCGCGCCATGCCGAGCGGATGCCCTGGTAGCCCAGCGCGAGCCGCGGCAGCAGGCGCAGGCGGCGCAGCGCCGGAAATTGAACCGCCAGCTGCAGCGCTCCGCCCGCCATGACCCCCCCGACCATGGCAAAGATCGGCTCGATGCCCCTCGCGGCCAGCCACGGAGCACCCCACCACGCCGCCACGATCATGCTCAGATTGAGCAGCACCGGCGTGACGGCCGGCACGGTGAAATGCTTCCAAGTGTTGAGGATGCCCGACGCGAGCGCCACCAGCGACATGAAACCGATATAGGGAAACATCCAGCGCGTCATGAAGATGGCGGCATCGAACCCCGCCGGATCCTGGCGCAGGCCGCTGGCCAGTGCCCAGACGAGCGCCGGTGCGCCCAGCATGCCCAGGACACTGGCGGCGACGAGCACGCAAAAAAGCGCCGTGGCCACCGCGTTGATCAAGCGGTGTGTATCGGCTTCTCCGTGTTGCTCCCGGTGCGCGGCCAGCACTGGAACGAAAGCCTGGCTGAACGCGCCTTCGGCGAACAGCCGCCGGAACAAGTTGGGGATGCGAAACGCGACGTTGAACGCATCGGTGAAGGTGTTGGCGCCGAAGATGGCCGCCATCAAGAGGTCGCGTGCCAGCCCGGTGATGCGCGAGGCAAGCGTCAGCAGCGAGACGGTGGAAGCGGCTTTGAAAAGGGACACCGGCGCGAGTGTATGCGCGCGTAAGGCCACTCAACGAATCGGCTGCAATGAATTACAATCACTGGTTCTGCTTTCATCATCCACAGACACTCAAGGAACTCCACCATGGCCTCTGGTAAGCCAGTCAAGAAAAACCCGCGCCTTGCATCCGGTCGCAAGCGCGCACGTCAGAACGTCAAGCTCAACGCGGCCAACACCTCGTTGCGCTCCAGATACCGCACCTTCGTGAAGAACGTCGAAAAGGCCGTTCTCACCGGCGACAAGGCCAAGGCCACCGAAGCCTTTGCCAAGGCGCAGTCGGTCATCGACTCCATCGCCGACAAGGGCATCTTTCACAAGAACAAGGCCGCTCGCGACAAGAGCCGTCTGTCCGCCAAGGTCAAGGCCCTGGCCAGCGCAGCCTGATCCATTCAGGTTGCACGCACGGGCGCTTCGGCGCCTGCCGTTTGTAACGGGTGCGCTGAAAGCAGAAAGAAAAAACCGCCTTCGGGCGGTTTTTTCGTTGTGGGTCGATCGCGCGCTTCAGCGCTTGTCCAGCAGGCACGCTTCGGTCACCTGCAGGTCGTTGTCGCGCGCGAAATTCATGACGAAATCCCAGGCCATGGGCTCGTGTTCGCGCAACTCGGTGTTTACCACCACGCAGTTGATGCCGTTCATGCTCGCAGGCACGCACCACGGCGAGTAACTCAGGTGGCTTTGGGGCGTGGTGGCGGCTCCCCCGGGGCGAAACTGGCTCATGACGCCGGCCAGCCGCTCGGCCCAGTCGCTTGGGCGAAAGCGCCTGCCGTCGCGCGTCATGCCCTGAATGAAAATTTCTCTGGAAGGGGTAGCAACCATCGGTGCCCGGCGGGGGTGAAAGTGCCTGCTGCAGATCACAGCGGCAAACCGCTTATTCTAACTCTTATACAAGAGTTGGACCCCTGAAACGAGGCGGTTCGGCACGGGTCCGGAACGAGCGGCGTTGCGTGCCTAGAATGTAAGCTTTTTTCTTGGCAGGCCTTCAGGCCTGCACCTTCTGGAGATATTGCATGAGCGCACCGATTCCCGTCGCCTCACCCCACGTGATGAACACCTACAACCGGGTGCCGATCGCGCTTGAGCGAGGCCGAGGGGTGCGTGTGTGGGACGTCAACGGCAAGGAGTACATGGATGCGCTCGCGGGCATTGCCGTGAGCACGCTGGGGCACGACCACCCCAGACTGGTGCCGGCATTGCAGGATCAGGTCGCCAAGCTGATCCACTGCTCCAATTACTACCATGTTCCGGGGCAGGAGCGCCTGGCCACGCTGCTCACCGAGCGCGCCCACATGGACAAGGCGTTTTTCTGCAATACCGGGCTGGAGGCGAACGAGGCCTCCATCAAGATCGCCCTGAAATACGGCGTGGACAAGGGGATCGAGCGCCCCGTCATCGTCGTCTACGAGCACGCCTTTCACGGTCGCTCCATCGCCACCATGGCGGCTACGGCCAACGCCAAGGTGAGGAGCGGCTTCGGCCCCCTGCCCGACTGGTTCGTGCGCGTGCCGGTGGATGACGCTGCGGCGCTGGAGGCAGCGGCGAAGGCGCATCCGGACATCGTGGCCGTGATGCTCGAACCCATCCAGGGCGAAGGCGGCCTGCACCCGATGCACGCCGACTACCTGCGTCAGGTGCGCGCGCTGTGCGACGCGCGGGGCTGGCTGCTGATGCTCGACGAAATCCAGTGCGGCATGGGCCGCACGGGCAAATGGTTTGCCCACCAGTGGGCGGGCATCGTGCCCGACGTGCTGAGCATGGCCAAGGGGCTCGCCTCGGGCGTGCCCGTGGGCGCCGTGCTGGCGCGCGGCGCCGCGGCCGAGGTGCTGCAGCCGGGCAACCACGGCACGACGTTTGGCGGCAACCCGCTGGCGATGCGCGCGGGCGTCGAGACCATCACGATCATGGAAGAAGATGGCCTGCTGGCCAACGCGACCGAGGTGGGCGGATACTTGAAGTCAGCGCTGCAAAAAGCCTTGGGCAGCCATCCCGCGGTCAAGGAAGTGCGCGGTCAGGGCTTGATGATCGGTGTCGAGCTCGATCGCCCCTGCGGCGCCTTGATCGGCCTGGCGGCCGAGGCTGGCCTGCTCATCTCGGTGACGGCCGACAGCGTGATCCGCATCGTGCCGCCGCTGATTCTCACGCGCGCTGATGCCGACGAAATCGTGGCGCGCCTTGCACCCGTCGTGCACGACTTCCTGTCGAAACAAGGCTGACCCATCATGAAGCACTACCTTCAGTTTTCGGATTTCACGGCGGATGAATACGCCTATCTGTTTGCGCGCACGGCCACGATCAAGCGTAAGTTCAAGAGCTACGAAAAGTACCATCCGCTGGTGGACCGCACGCTGGCCATGATCTTCGAGAAGGCCAGCACGCGCACGCGCGTGAGCTTCGAGGCGGGCATGGGGCAGCTGGGCGGCACGGTGGTGAACCTCACCAGCACCGACAGCCAGCTCGGGCGTTCCGAATCGATCGAAGACACCGCGCGCGTGATCAGCCGCATGACCGACATCGTGATGATCCGCACCTTCGGTCAGGAGCGCATCGAGCGTTTTGCGCAGTACTCGCGCGTGCCGGTGATCAACGGCCTGACCAACGAGTTCCACCCCTGCCAGATCATGGCCGACCTGTTCACGCTGATCGAGCACCGTGGCGCCATCGCCGGCAAGGTGGTCACCTGGGTGGGCGACGGCAACAACATGGCCAACACCTGGCTGCAGGCGGCCGACCTGCTGGGCTTTACCGTGCACCTGAGCACGCCCAGCGGCTACGAAGTGGATGAAAAACTGGCCTTCGGCGCCCGCCAGCCGCGCGCTGGCTGCTACAAAATTTTCAAAGATCCGCTGCAGGCCTGCGCAGGCGCCGATCTGGTGACCACCGACGTCTGGACCAGCATGGGCTACGAGGCCGAGAACGAGGCCCGGCGCAAGGCGTTTGCCGACTGGTGCGTGGACGAGAAGATGATGGCGGTTGCCAAGCCGGATGCCCTCTTCATGCACTGCCTGCCCGCGCACCGCGGCGAAGAGGTCACTGCCGAGGTGATCGACGGGGCGCAGTCCGTCGTCTGGGACGAGGCCGAAAACCGCATGCACGTGCAAAAGGCGATTCTCGAATACCTGCTGCTCGGGCGCATCACCGAGCCGGCCTGAACGCTGAGGATTCCTCAGGCCGTTTTCTCCACCCGCTGGAGACCGTAGAAAAACACCCAGGCGGTCAGGAAATAGACCACGGGGGGGTAGGCCAGCATCCAGCCCCAGAGGTCCAGCACGGCCTGGAGCCGCTCGGGTGCCAGCGCCGCGTGCCCCAGCGCGGTGGTCAGGCCCAACGTCCAGCCCAGCAGCAGAGCGTAGGCCAGCGCCGTGGCAAGGCGCAGGCCCCAGCGGTGTGCGGGCGCCTCCGGCTCCTGCGGCAACAGCGAGGCCAGCAGCCGCCCGAGCCAGATCGCCTCGTCCGCCAGATTGCGGCGCCTGGCGTCGGCGCCTGTGGGATCAACCCAGCCCTCGGCATAGGCGGCATAGACGGCCTCCAGCACGGCGTCGAGCCGCTCGCGCAGGTCGGCCCGCGCCGGCACGCCAAACGGAATGCCGGTCTGGCGGATCCGGCTCTTGGCCCGCACTAGTCGCTGGCCCATGGTGGTGGGCGAAATCAGAAAGGCCGAAGCGATTGTTGCCGCGTCGAAGGCCAAAATGGTTTGCAGAATCAGGGGCGCGCGAATGCCAGCCTCCAGCGCCGGATGCGCGCAGGCGAACATCAGGGCCAGGCGCTCGTCGGGGATACCGGTCTGGGACTCCTCGCCCTCGGCCAGCTCGGCCAGCAGCGCCAGGTGTTCGGCGGCGCCGCCGCCCGTACGCCGGTGCCGTGCCTCGTCAATCAGGGGTCGTCTCAGAAAACGGAAAAAATCGTACGCTAAGCGTGAGCTGAGGCTGGCACCCAGCGATAGAGCGTAGGAATGGACACGCCGAGGTTCTTGGCCACGTCCTTGGGCGGGACGCCGCTGGCCAGCAGCTTCTTGGCCGGCTCGATCTTGCTGTCGGTCATCTTGGGCTTGCGGCCGCCCTTGCGGCCGAGCTGCTTGGCAACTTCCAGCCCGGCACGGGTGCGTTCGACTGTCAGCTCGCGCTCCATCTCGGCCAGGCTAGCCATGACGTGGAAGAAGAACCGGCCGGACGGCGTGCCGGTGTCGATAGAGTCGGTGAGGCTCCTGAACTGGACGCCTTGCTTGTGCAACTCGCCGACTAAATCAACCAGTTGCTTGACCGACCGGCCCAGACGGTCGGGCTTCCAGACAACCAGGGTATCGCCTTCGCACAGCATTTCGATCGTCTTGGCCAAGCCGGGCCGGTCTGCCCGTGTGCCGCTCACCTTGTCCTCAAAGACCTTCTTGCACCTAGCCTTGGCCAAGGCTTCGCATTGCAGTTCAAGGTTCTGATCCTGCGTCGAGACACGCGCATAGCCGATCAGCATGGCTTGTCTCGCGCTCGGTCGATGCGTGCCTGCATTGCCTGCATGACTTCTTCGTGGGTGTACAGCTTGGCGTTGGGGTCGTTGGCTTCCCGCAGGGCTTCCTGTACCTCGCGGGTCATGCGCTCATAATTCTCCGGCCACAGCACTTGCTCCATGCGCAGCGACGCCTGGCCAAGCAGGTGCAGCAGGCCGAACAGCCGCATGTCGTTGGTGGCGACGATGTGCTCCCGAATCCGTTCCTGAATGGCTTCGCTGGCCTGATGCGCCGCAGGTGTTGCCGTCCCTTCGTAGTCAGCGGGGAATTCCGCTTCTTCGACGATACGCGCCCAAGCACTGGCCAGCGCTTCGATGCTGGACGTGCTCATTTGCGCTGCTCCTGTGCTCTTTGGCGGATCATCCGGCCAAGAGGCCACGATGCGAAGACCAGCAGCATCACGCCCATCGGATACCAAGTGGAGAAGACGATCAAGGCATCGAGGGCTGGGCGTCCGGTATTACTCGGCAGCACGGTGGTCACGGCCATCAATCCGCCGACCGTCCAGATGATGCGCCACAGGTACCCGCGCCAGAACGGCCTGGCCGTGGCGCTGCGCGAGCTGGGCCGTATCGAGCGCACGCTGTTCATCCTGGACTGGCTGCAAAGTATCGAGCTGTGCCGCCGCGTGCATGCCGGGCTGAATAAGGGCGAGGCGCGTAACGCGCTGGCGCGTGCCGTGTTCTTCAACCGCCTCGGTGAAATCCGCGACCGCAGTTTCGAGCAGCAATGCTACCGAGCCAGCGGCTTCAACCTGGTGACGGCAGCCGTCGTGCTGTGGAACACGGTCTACCTGGAGCGGGCCGCGAACGCCTTGCGTGGCCACGGACACGCCGTCGATCCCGCGCTGTTGCAGTACCTGTCGCCGCTGGGTTGGGAGCACATCAACCTGACCGGCGATTACCTCTGGCGCAGCAGCGCCAAGATCGG
>ERZ778017.1113-NODE-1113-length-28972-cov-5.577411_pt1 | contig 28972 bp, 34 predicted proteins | sample MGYA00375747_ERZ778017 | MGnify/ENA primary metagenome ERZ778017 (study PRJEB29350, sample SAMN05509838) | bioreactor metagenome | biome: bioreactor; material: wastewater | place: South Africa: University of Cape Town | collected 2014-03-17 ...
GACGGTGTGGTCCGTGCCCGAGGCGACGGCCCTCACGGGTGCGGCGGCCGTCGCCGCCGGCGACGTGCAGGCCCGCGAGCTCACCCTCTGGCGGGTGTGGCTGCCGCTGGTGCTCGGCGTCGCCGCGGTCCTGCTCGCGCTGAGCGCCTGGCGCGGCGTCCGTGCCGCACACCGCGCCGCCGGCCGCGACCAGCCCGCCGCCGACCCCTCCGCCTCGGACCCCTCTCGAAGGAGCACCCCCTATGCCGTCCGCTGACCGTCCCCGGCTCGTCCTGCTCGCCGCCGTCCTCGGCGCCGCATCCGCTCTGACGCTCGCCGGCTGTTCGAGCACCACGCCCGGCACGCCCGACCCCTCCACGGGCAGCGGTGCCTCGGCCGTCGATATCACGATGACCAGCGGCGGATCCGGTGACCAGTGCGCGGCCAGCACCACCACGGTGGCCGCCGGACCGGTCACGTTCACGGTGCAGAACACCTCGGCGACCGGCATCATCGAGTTCGAGCTGCTGCAGGACCAGCGCATCATCGGCGAGAAGGAGAACCTTGCACCGGGGCTGGCCCCGGTCTCGTTCACCGTCACCCTCGACGGTGGGAAGTACCAGCTGTACTGCCCCGGGGCCCAGAAGGAGTTCACCGACTTCACCGTCACCGGCAAGGCGGCCGCCGCCGGCTCCAGCGACACCGCAGCCCTGCTCGCGGAAGGAGCGAAGGGATACGCAGGCTACGTCAGCGCGCGTCTGTCCGATCTGCTCGACGGGTCGAAGAAGCTGCAGGCCGCGATCGATGCGGGCGACATCGCCCAGGCCAAGACCGTGTACGCGGGCACCCGGCAGTTCTACGAGAAGGTCGAGTCCGACGTGGCCGGCTTCGTCAAGCCCGGCTCGAGCCCCACCGACAACGCGGGCAATCTCGACTATCTCGTCGACATGCGGGCCTCGAACCTCGATCCCGCCGTCGGCTGGCACGGCTTCCACGCGATCGAGCGCGACCTATGGAAGAACGGCAGGATCACCGACGACACGAAGAAGCTCGCCGCCGAGCTCGTCGAGAACGTCACCACGCTGACTGACCTGTCCAAGGACCTCACGTTCAAGCCCGAAGACCTCGCCAACGGCGCGGCAGGGCTGCTCGAGGAGGTGCAGTCGAACAAGATCAGCGGCGAGGAGGAGGCATACAGCCACATCGACCTCGTGGACCTCGCCTCGAACGTCGAGGGCGCACGCCAGGCCTTCGCGTATCTCGAGCCCGGGCTGAAGAAGATCAACGCCTCGCTCACCGAGAACATCACGAAGCAGTTCCAGAACGTCGACCGGGTGCTGGCCGCGTACCGCGACGCGAACGCCCTCGGCGGGTATGTGACCTATGACGAGGCCACGAAGAAGGCGGCCGCGAACACCATCTCGCAGGCCGTGCAGGCGCTGCAGGACCCGCTCTCGCAGATCGCACAGAAGGTGGCCACCGCGTCATGACCCGCGAGCGGGCCCAGGCCGGCGGCGTACCCCGCCAGGGCGTGTCACGACGTGCGCTGCTCGGTGGCGGGATCGCCGCTGGACTCGGCGTCGTCGCAGGCGCCGGCATCGGGGCCGGTGGGGTGCTGGGGTACCAGCGGGTCTCCGCCGCGCAGGCGGACGAGACCATAGACCTGCGGCAGAGCCACCCCTTCTACGCCACGGGCACGCGGATGCCGCAGCCTGGCGTGCGCACGAGCCCCCAGCGCTACTGCGTGTTCATGGCGTTCGATCTCGCCTCCGGTGCTCTCACCCGTGACCTGCAGGTGCTGCTGGCCCGCTGGTCGGCCGCCATCGCACAGTTGCAGGCGGGCAAGACCGTGGGCGCCGTGGTTCCCGTCAGCGGCGTCGGGGCCGGCCAGGACACCGGCGAGGCACTCGATCTCGGCCCGGCATCCCTCACCGTCACGGTCGGGCTCGGCCCCGGCGTGTTCGACGACAGGTTCGGGCTGGCCGGGCGCAAGCCCGCGAAGCTCGCCGAGCTGCCCACGCTGCCCAGCGACCGGCTCGATCCCGCGCTGGTGGGCGGCGACCTGTCACTGCAGGCGTGCGCCGACGATCCGCAGGTCGCCTATCACGCCATCCGCGATCTGGCCCGGATCGCCCGCGGCACAGCCACCGTGCGCTGGACCGTGCTGGGCTTCGGCCGTGCCTCCGCCGGTCCCGACCAGACCACGCCGCGCAACCTGTTCGGGTTCAAGGACGGCACCCGGAACATCGAGTCCGATGCCGACTTCCAGAAGTGGGTGTGGGCGGGGGCCGACCAGGACTGGATGGCCGGCGGCACCTATCAGATCGTGCGCAAGATCCAGATGAACATCGAGATCTGGGACGCCGACGACATCGCCGACCAGCAGAAGATCTTCGGCCGTACCAAGATCGCCGGTGCCCCGTTGTCCGGTGGCCAGGAGCACACCACTCCCGACTTCGCGGTGAAGGATGCCGCGGGCCGCACCAAGATCGACATGCGCTCGCACATCGCCCTGGCCGCCCATGAGAACAACGACGGCGTGAAGATCCTGCGCCGTCCGTACAACTACACCGACGGACTGAACCAGTACGGGCAGCTCGATGCCGGCCTGCTGTTCCTCGTCTACGCCAACGATCCCGACCATTTCGTGCGACTGCAGCGTCGGCTGGGTGCATCCGACCTGCTCAACGAGTATGTTGCGCACGTCGGCTCGGCCGTGTTCGCGGTTCCTCCGGCACCCGCCGAAGGGTCGTACATCGGTCAGCCCCTGTTCGCCTGACCGACGCTCACGCGTGCTGCGACGCCGGCAGCGAGATCGTGATCGTCGTGCCCGCCGCCGACGTCTCGGTCACCTCCACCGCACCGCCGACGCGGCCCGCGGTGTCCTGCACCAGGGACAGGCCGATGCCGAACCCGGGGGGCTGGTCTGCGGCATCCGCAGATCTCGCGAACCGGTCGAAGATCCGCTCCGGGGCGATCCCACGGATGCCGGGGCCGTGGTCGCGCACGGCGATGTGCACCCGGCCACGGGATGCACGCGTGGAGACTTCGACCGCGGTGCCCTCGGCGGAGTGCTTGACGGCGTTGTCCAGGAGCGCCATGAGCGCGCGTTGGAGACTCGCCTCGGGAAGTCGCACGGTCAGGTCGGCGGCGACGGGTTCGGCGTCGATGCGCACGCCGCGGTCGGCAGCCAGCACGCTCATCAAGGCGACGGCGGTCTCGACGACGGGGGCCAGTCGCACTGGCGGCTGACGTCCGGTCGTGGTCACGTCGACGGAGTCCAGCAGATCGCCGACGATGGCGATGAGCGCGTGCGAGTCCTGGCGCAGCTGGCCGACGATCTCGCGATGCGGGTCGTCCGCGTGCAGCGAGCGCTCCAGCACCTGCAGGCGCGCGTCGAGCACCGCCAGCGGGGTGCGCAGCTCATGCGAGGCGTCGGCGACGAATCGGCGCTGCCGGGCCAGGGCGTCCACGAGCGGGGCCACGGCACGGCGGGTGACGATGAGGCTGAGCATGCAGGCCAGCCCGATCGCGAGGCCCCCGACCACGACCGCGCCCACGAGCACGTCCAGGCCGCCCACGTCGATCGTCTCCTCGTGGTGCGCGCGATCGAGCAGGTCGTGCAGCGGGATCTGGTGGAGGACGATCGTGAACGCGCTGACGAGCACGGCCAGCACGAGCAGGGATGCGGCGACCGTGATCCAGGCGCCCACCGTCCACGCGGTGTGTCGCACGAGCCGCGCGTCGGCGTCGTGCCGGTGGTGTGCGCGTGTCACATGACTCCCAGCCGGTAGCCGAGCCCGCGCACGGTGGTCACGACGTCGCCGTCGATCTTGCGGCGCAGATAGTGCACGTAGGTGTCCACCGTGCCTGGTGTGTCATCGGCATCGAACACCTGCCGCAGGATCTCCGCACGGCTGAACGTCTTGTGCGGATGCGTCGCGAGCAGCCGTAGGAGCGCGCTCTCCCGGTCGGTGAGGATCAGACGGCCGTCGTACGGGGAGTAGATCGCTCGCGAATCCGGGTAGAACTCCCAGCTGCCGATGTGCACGAGGGCTCCCTCGCCGTCTCTGACCCGGCGGATCGCCCGCAGCCGTGCGAACAGCTCGTCGAACTCGAACGGCTTCACGAGGTAGTCGTCGGCACCGGCATCCAGCCCCTGCACCTTGTCGTGAACGGTTCCCAGCGCCGTCAGGATGAGCGCGGGCGTGCCCACTCCGTCGCGACGCAGCATCTCGATGACCGCGGCGCCCTCCATGCCGGGGAGGCGGCGATCGATCACCAGCGCGTCGAACGACCGGCCGCGCGCGGCTTCCAGCGCGTCGTCGCCGCGACGGACCAGCTGCACGTCGTACACCTCGTCGAGCACGGTCGCCATGAGGGGTCCGAGCTGCGGATCGTCCTCGGCCAGCAGCAGACGCGGGCGGTCACCGGTCATCGTCGATCCCCATGAGGTCCCCTTCCGGATTCCGAGGCCTGTGTGCAGGATACGACGACGCTACTGCCTGGTCGTCTCCACCGATGCGCGGGCGAAGATCGGCATCCGGGTCACCGCGCGGTCGACGGCGATGGACAGCGTGGGCACGAGCACGAGGGAGGCGACGACATCAGTGGGATAGTGCACGCCGAGATACACGCGCGACCAGGCGGTGGCCACCACGATCACGACGGCGATGACGATCGTGACCGCCCGGGCACGGCGTGCGACCAGCGTCAGGACGACCGCCGTGCAGACGGCCGCGGCGAACGCGGTGTGACCGCTCGGGAAGCTGAAGGTGAGCGGATGCACTCCGGCGCTCGCCAGATCCGACCCCGGCCGCGGTCGGCGCACCACCTCCTTGAGCACCTCGGCGATCGTCCACGGCACCACAATGACCAACAGGGTGTGCACGGTCCCGGTCCAGCCGCGGCCGACGAGGATCGCCGTGGCCGCGACGATCAGGACGACGAAGATCGCTCCTGCCGGTCCGAACATCAGGCCGATGGCGTAGGCGGCGACGTCCAGCACCGGGTTTCCCGCCGACTGGACGGTGCGGATCCATGATTGCTCGGTCAGCGACCAGTCCGGGTGGGCCACCAGGAGCTCGCCGGCGAGAAGCACGAGGATGAGCACGGCGGCGGCGGTCAGCAGCGGAGCGAGCAGGGCGGGGCGGGGGCGGGAGGCAGTCATCGCGACGATCCTTTCGCCGTCGTTCTGAGAATCGACTCAGACACTCGTCGCTGCCCGGTGCGGGAGTCGGTTCTTGTGCGGATTCTTAGAGGGCTCGACCGACGATTCCTCCTTGTGAGCGTTCAGATCCCCGCGCGTGGCCGCCGCGATGTCCGTGTCGCCGATCCGTCCGTCATGTTCTGGGTGACCAAGGGCGTGTCAACGGCCCTGGGCGAGGCCGTGTCGGACTTCTCGATCCGGGTGATGCCCCCAGTCGTGGCCGTGCTCCTCGGCTTCGCGCTGTTCGTCGTGGTGCTCGTCCTGCAGCTGACCCGGCATCGGTACGTCCCGGGATTCTACTGGCTCGCCGTGGCGATGGTCGGAGTGTTCGGCACGATGGCCGCCGACGTGGTGCACGTCGTGCTCGGCCTTCCCTATGCGGTCTCCGCGACGGCGTACGCACTGGCGCTCGCGCTGGTGTTCCTCGTGTGGTGGCGCGTGGAGAGGACCCTCTCGGTGCATGCCATCACCACGACGCGCCGTGAGCTGTTCTACTGGGCCGCCGTGGTCGGGACGTTCGCGATGGGGACAGCGGTCGGTGATCTGACCGCGATCGGGCTCGGCGCCGGATATCTGCCCTCGATCGTCCTGTTCGTGGTGCTGATCCTGGTACCGGCCCTCGGATTCCGGTTCTGGCGCTGGAACGCCGTGTTCGCGTTCTGGTTCGCCTACGTGCTGACCCGCCCCCTGGGCGCATCCATCGCCGACTGGCTGGGCAAGCCGCGCTCCGAGGGCGGCGTCGGCATCGGCGCGGGCTGGGTGTCCCTGGCGTTCGCCATCGTGATGAGCGCGCTCGTCGTCGTCATCGCCACCCGTCGCGCGCGCCTGTCCGCCGCACGCGGCCTCGCGGCGGCATCGCTGGCCGAGGAGCGCCCGGCCTGACGGCATCCGCCGAACGCCCAGGCTGCGCACCACCTGCCCGCCCTAGACTCGAACCATGGCCCAGCGGAACACCTGGCAGCGCGAACGCGTGCGCGAGGCGCTCACCGATGCGCAGGCATTCGTCAGCGCGCAGACGCTGCACGCGACCCTGCGCGAGGAGAACACCGGTATAGGCCTTGCCACCGTGTACCGCGCGCTGGCTGACATGGCGTCGGTCGGTGACGCCGACTCGCTGCAGAGCCCGGAGGGCGAGAGCCTCTACCGCGCCTGCTCCACGCACGGCCATCACCACCATCTCATCTGCCGCTCGTGCGGCCGCACCGTCGAGATCGCCGCCACCGACGTCGAGGACTGGGCGCGTGCCACCGCCGCGCGCCACGGCTTCGTGCAGGCCGAGCACGTCGTCGACATCTTCGGCCTCTGCCCGGAGTGCGCTGCCAAGCGTCGCGGGGCCGGCGCCGGGGCGAGCGCGAGCTGACGTGACACGGACGCAGTCCCCGGCACCCCCGCCGCTGACCGCCCGGTTGCCGGTCAGCCCTGCGACCCGTCGCACGGTCACGCTCGGGCTCGGCGTGGCCACGGTCGCCGTGCTGTTCGCGGTCGACGCGCTCGTTCCCGGCCTGATGCCCGGCGCGCCCACCCGCGTGCAAGACGGTCTGACCCTCGCGATCAGCGTGCTGATCGAGTCGTTGCCGTTCGTGGTGCTGGGTGTCGTGCTGTCGATCGTCGTGCAGGTGTGGGTCCCGGCCGGAGCGATCGAGCGGTGGATGCCACGGCGTGCGTGGGCGCGGCGTGCGGTGCTGTCACTGCTGGGCATGGTCATCCCCGTGTGCGAGTGCGGCAACGTCCCGTTCGCCCGTGGCCTGCTCATGCGCGGGTTCAGCGTTCCCGAGACCCTGACATTCCTCGTGGCCGCGCCGATCGTGAACCCCATCGTCATCATCACGACCCACCAGGCATTCGGATTCGACGACGGCGTGCTCATCGCACGGCTGGTCGGCGGCTATCTCGTCGCCAACCTCATCGGTTGGATCTACAGCCGGCATCCCGATCATGACGCCCTGGTCACCGACCGGTTCCGGGACACCTGCGAGCTGGTCATGCACGAGCCGGGCGGGCGGTGGCGGCGCAGTCTCGCCCAGTTCGTCGTCGAGCTGCGCGCCGTGATGCCGGCCCTGGTCATCGGATCGGCCGTCGCCGGCGCCGTGCAGGTGCTCGTGCCGCGCAGCGCCTTGCTTGCGATCGGCTCCAACCCGGTGCTGTCGATCGTGGCCATGATGATGCTCGCGATGATCGTGTCGATCTGCTCGAACGTCGACTCGTTCTTCGCGCTGTCGTTCGCCTCGACGTTCACTCCGGGGTCGATCGTCGCGTTCCTGCTGGTCGGCCCTCTCGTCGACGTGAAGATGCTCGCCCTGCTGCGCACCACGTTCACCACGAGAGTGCTCGCGGGCATGGTGGTGACGGTGCTGCTGACCGCGTTCGCGATCGCCGTGGGGGTGAACCTTGTCGCGTAGGGCGGCGGTGTGGAACCGCTGGCTGGGCGTGGGCCTTGCCTCGTGCCTGGCCGTGGTCACGCTCGGGCTGGCCGTGACCGGACGCCTCGCACTGTACATCAACCCGTCGTCGAACTGGTTCGCGATCCCGATGGCGGTGTTGCTGCTGGCCGGGTCCGCCCTGAGCTTCCTGCTTCCGCTGGGCGCCGAACAGGACCACGGGCACGACCATGGGCACGGCGATGCCGAGCACAGTCGTGCCGCGCGCGACCATGAGCACAGTCGTACTGAGCAGGATCACCCCGTGGCGGCGGGGCGAGCGGGCCTCATGTCGCCTCGGGCCGGCGGGCGCTCGGTGGCGACGGCGATCGGCGTCGCCGGGGGAGTCGCGGCATCCGGCGTGATGCTGTCGATCCTGCTGCTGCCGCCCGCGTCGCTGTCCGCCGAGATCGCGCAGACGCGCGACGTCGGCGCCGCGCCGCTGTTCGCCGGAGCGGATGTCGTCAGCCTCGCCGTGCACGGCGACACGGCCTCGTTCGGGGTCGGCGACTGGGCCAGCGTGTTCGCCACGGCGACGAACCCCGACGCGTTCGAGGGTGACGCGGTCACGCTCGTCGGATTCGTCACGCCGGGTGCGCACGGCGCCTTCGACCTGACCCGGCTGGTCATCACGCACTGCGTGATCGATGCGCAGACCGCGAGCGTGCCGGTCGCCCCCGCGACCGGATCCGCCCCCGCGACCGGTGCATGGGTCGAGGTGACCGGAACCGTGCGGTCCACGGCATCCGGTGCGCTGCAGATCGCCGCGAGCGGCGTGAAGCGCATCGCAGAGCCCAAGGACCCGTATGAGTACTGACGCCACTCGGGGCGGACGGCGCGCGGCCGCCCGGCGGCGTCGCGGTCGTGCGTTCGCCGGCACGTTCGCCGCGGTCGCTGGCACGCTCGCGGTGCTGGGTCTGGCCGGCGCTGCCGCCGGCAGCGCCCAGGGACCGCGGGTGACAGCCGTGCAGGTGGATCCGGCAGCGGCGGCTGCGGCATCCGGCTCTCGCCTGATCGTCACGATGAACCAGTCGCTGCGGGCGATCACGCCGGCGCAGGTCTCGGTGACCCCGGCCACCGAGTTCACCGTCGACACCTCCGGACGCAGCCTCGGCGTGCGCTTCACGCTGCCGTTGCACGACGACACCGAGTACACGGTGCGCGTGTCGCGCATCAGCGGCCTCGGCGGCGGTCCGGTCGCGAGCGTGACGGAGAGGTTCACGACCCCGAAGACGTCGATCTTCCTGCTGCAGCGCGGCCGTGTCGAAGACCGCATCGTGCGTTCCGACCTGTCCGGGACCGATCCCGAGCCGGTCTTTCGTGCCGCCCACATCGAGGACTTCCGGGCCACCAGCAGCCACCTCGTGATCTCCACGCTCGACGCCCGGGGAAAAGCGGCGCTCGTGGTCACCGACCTGCGCGGTCGGCACCAGCGCGAGCTGCCGCTGCCGGGCGCCGGCACGGTCACCCGGCTGCAGAGCGCCGACCGCGGCGAGCTCATCGGCTACACGTACTCCGACGCCGACCTCGGCACCTCTGGTGCTCGTGAGAGCAGGCTGTACACCGCATCGCTGAAGGATGCCGCCGCCCGCACGCCTCCGGTCGAGGTGGCCGTCAGCGGCGCCGAGAAGCGCGTCGCCGACTGGCGCTTCGTGCCCGACAGCGACAGCATCCTCGTTCTGACCTATGACGGGAGGATGCTGCTGGGCAGCCCGTCCGGCCGCGGCGCCGCCGACCTCGGCACCGGGACCGCCATCGACGGCATCGCCCGCGGCTCGTCGGTCGCGGTGGTCCAGCGCGCCGATGGGATGGTGACCGTCGACCTCACCGACGCGAAGGTGGCCCCGCTCGTCGAGGCGACGGCGTCGGGTCGCGCCGTGCCCGGGCACCTGGGCGTGGTCACCCCGCTGCCCGGCAAGGCGGGCGGATCGCTGCGGCCGTACACGGTCCTCGACGTCGCCGGCGGCTCGGGCGGCGGCACGGGTGTGCCGGAGGGGACCACCGTGTACCGGGTGGCCGCCGACGGGGTGTCCGGTGCGGTCTTCGAGATGCCGGTCGCCGATGCGATCCAGCAGATCTGCGTGTCGCCGAGCGGACAGTACGCGGCCGTGACCGTGGCGCCCGACAGCGTGCACAACGACTACGACGACTACCTGTTGCCGATGCCGGTGAAGCTCGTCACCCACATCGTCACGCTGGCCACCGGCCACGAGGTGCACGCCTTCAGCGGATTCGCGCCGTCGTGGTGCCAGGTGCCGCCCTCGCTCGGGCAGTGACGGCCTCGGGCGTGGCCCTGGTGGCGCCGCACGGTTCGGGGCGGGCCGCTCGGGCTCACGCCCAGGCGCGGGCGAAGGTGCGCAGCATCCGGCCGGGTTCGGTGACGGAGACCGCCAGCACGCGCTCGGCGATGGTGTCGTACTCGTTCGTGTCGAAGTAGCCGCCGTCGCGGTAGAACGCCATTCGCTCGGTGAACGGCAGCGGCGTCGACTCGGGGTGGAACTGCGTCGCGTACAGCCGGTCTCCCACCCGATACGCCTGCACGGGGCAGGCGTCGTTGGTGGCCAGCAGCCGCGCACCGGGTGGCGGAGCGCCCGAGCCCTCTTTGTGCGCGGACAACGCGATGAAGCGCTCTGGCAGGTCGCAGGTCAGCGGATCATCCGCCGCCTCCGGCGTGAGGCACACCGAGGTGGGGCCGGTGGGCTCGGGGAACTTCCGTGACACCTCGCCACCCAGCATCCGGGAGACCACGCCGATGCCGTAGCAGGTGAACAGGGCCGCCGTGCGGGATGCCGCCGCTTCGGCCGCCACGGCCTCGAGGTCTGCCTCGACCCGGCGTTGCACCTCGGACTTCTCGGCATCGGTGACGTTGAACGGACTGCCTCCGACGAGGAAGCCCGACCACCGCTCGAACGCGTCGTCGGGCAGCGCTTCCCGGGTGAGGTCGTGCACCTGCAGCTCGCCGTCGTCGAGCCCCGTCTCGGTGCGGAACGACGCGTATTCGGCTCGGGCCGCGTCGCGCTGGGGGCGCACGCAGAGGTAGACGAGCGGCATGGCGCGATTCTATGGCCTGCCTCCCACCCCCCTCCTGCGCCAAATTCACATGAATTTGGCGAATGCACATCAAACTGCGGGCGGTTTGATGTGCATTGGGCGGTTTGATGTACATTCGCGGGTGGGTGTGGGCGAGGATGCCGCGTCTCGAGGTGGACGGCGTGGTGCGACGACGCGCCGCCGGGGCTCGCGTTGCGGGCTCGGCGCTTGTGTTGCGCGCCGGGATGCCGGCTGGTCCTGGTCCCTGGCACGGCGACGGCCCTGGCCGGTCCTGGTCGGTCCCCGGCACGGCCGCGATCCGATGCGGGCGTATGGTGGGAGCGGGCACTCCGCCTCCACACGCCATGACAGACACGACCTCCGACGCCGCCTCCGTGGCATCCCTGCGCTCTGTCGCTCGCGACGAGTTGTACGGACTTCCCGTCGACATCGCGCCACGGCTCCTCGGCGGAGTGCTGACGGTGACGGTCGATGCGGGCACGCCCGATGCCCAGACCGTCTCGCTGCGCATCACCGAGGTGGAGGCGTACCACGGCAAGGGGACCGGGCCCGTGCCCGATCTCGGTTCGCACGCCCGGATGGGGTACACGAAGCGCAATGCGACGATGTGGGGCGATGCCGGTCACCTGTACGTGTACCTCAGCCACGGCATCCACTCGTGCGCGAACGTCGTGTGCGGCCCGGAGGGTGAGGCAGGGGGAATCCTGCTGCGGGCCGGCGAGATCGTCGACGGTGTCGAGATCGCCCACCGCCGCCGGCCTGCCGCGCACACCGACCGCGAGCTCGCGCGCGGGCCAGGGCGGCTCGGTGATGCCATGGGACTGCGGCACGCTCTGCACGACGGCATCGATGTGATCGAATCGGCGCCGTTCGGTGGAGCCGTGGCGCGGCTCGCGCTGCTCGACGAGCCGCTGCAGGATGTGGCATCCGGGCCCCGCGTCGGAATCGCCGGCCTTGCCGGGACCGACGCGTTCCCCTGGCGCTTCTGGATCCCTGGCGACCGCACGGTCTCGCCGTTCCGGTGGGGGCGCGGCGCCGCCGAGGCGGCGGCCGCACTCGCGGGCTGACGGCGCGGCCTCGCCAGGCGTTCCTGCCGTGCCCTCCGCCCCGGTTCGGCGTGTACCCCGGAGCCGCCCAGAGGGACGGCCCGTGCCAGGAAGTGACTTCCTCGACGAACTCGGATATGGTCGGCCGGAATACCCGCCAGCTGGACCGAGGGAAGCGAGTATCACGATGGCTGACAAGCACAACGCGAAGAAGGCCCCGCAGACGACGCTCAAGGAGAAGCGCGCGCAGAAGCGGGAGAAGGCCGGGGAGAGCACGGCGAAGGCGCGCAAGCGCTGACGCCGCTCGGGATGCCTCGGGTCGGCCGCCGTGGCAGGTCCGAGGCATCCCCCGGCACGTGCCATGGGGGTGAGAACCGCCTTCTGGCCGGGAATCGCTGCGCCGCACGGGCTCCGGTGGGTGGTGGCACCCGTCCGCAGGAAGGCGCGTCGCGCCGTGCTAAACTCTCCTCTTGTCTGCGCGCACTCCAGCGTGCAGTTCGCACCCTCCCTCTGATCAGCGGCCGGAAACGGCCGTGTTTCGGGCTGGGTGCAGACAAGGGATCTTGGGTGAGGCCGTTCGGCCTCACGGTACAGAAGGAGACATCACCATGGCTGCAGTGTGCCAGGTGACCGGCGCGGTTCCCGGCTTCGGTCACAGCATCTCGCACTCGCACCGCCGGACGAAGCGCCGCTTCGACCCGAACGTGCAGAAGAAGACCTACTATGTGCCGTCGCTCGGTCGTAAGGTCACCTTGAACGTGTCCGCCAAGGGCATCAAGGTGATCGACGCGCGCGGCATCGAGTCGGTCGTGAAGGACCTCATCGCGAAGGGTGTGAAGCTCTGATGGCGAAAAAGGCTCAGGACGTTCGTCCGATCATCAAGCTGCGTTCGACCGCCGGCACGGGATATACCTACGTGACGCGCAAGAACCGCCGCAACAACCCCGACCGCATCGTGCTGAAGAAGTACGACCCGGTAGTGCGCAAGCACGTCGAATTCCGAGAGGAGCGCTGATCTCATGGCGAAGAAGAGCAAGATCGCGCGCAACCACCAGCGCGAAGAGGTCGTCGCCCGCTACGCCGAGAAGCGTGCCGAGCTGAAGAAGCAGCTCGTCGACCCGAAGTCCACCGACGAGCAGCGCGAGGCCGCTCGCGTGGGCCTGCAGAAGCTGCCCCGCGACGCGTCGCCCGTGCGTCTGCGCAACCGCGACGTCATCGACGGTCGCCCGCGCGGTCACCTGTCGAAGTTCGGCATCTCGCGCGTGCGCTTCCGTGACATGGCGCATCGTGGCGAGCTGCCCGGCGTGACCAAGTCGAGCTGGTAAGTCCAGCTCGACGTGGCGAAGGCCGGAGCCCCTCGGGGGCTCCGGCCTTCGTCGTCCGGCCGTCGTCCGGCCGTCGTCCGGCCGTCGTCCGGGCGTCGTCCGGCCGTCGTCCGGCCGTCCCTGGTGAGGATGCTTCTGACCGACGAGGGCGTGGGTAGCACCCGCTCCCTCGTCCGTCAGAAGCACCCTCGCGGGGCGCGGGCCGGGGCTCACTGAGGATGCGCCAGTCACACCAGTCACATCTGTCACAGGATCCCGTACGACACGCCGACTGAATCTGCGACGGATGCCGTGAAATCCGCGTGATTCCGCGGATTCTTGGTACATTCGTCGCGGTCGAACAGACCAGCCGGGGGGCACACGGTCCTTCGGTTCCGTAGACAAAGGCGGCGGGTCCGCCGTCTGGAGGACACACCCACATGGCTGACAAGTCCATCACCAAGACCGAGCTCGTTGCGAGCATCGCGAGCGCGACCGGCCAGAGCCAGTCCACCGTCTCGAGCGTCCTGGACTCCCTCTTCGCCACGGTCTCTGAGGCCGTCGCCAAGGGCAGCAAGGTCTCGATCCCCGGCTGGATCGCCTTCGAGCAGGTCGCGACCGCTGCCCGCACGGGCCGCAACCCGCAGACCGGTGCCGAGATCAAGATCCCGGCGGGCAAGCGCGTGAAGGTCACCGCCGGCTCGAAGCTGAAGGCCGCCGTCAAGTAACGACGAACGCCGAGAAGGGGATGCCGCGGGTTCGTGGCATCCCCTTCTCGTATCCTCCGGCGGGCGTCGCCGTCCCTCAGCCCGCTTAGGCTGGAGGGGTGATCCCCACACCCTCTCCTCGCGAGGTCGTCGCGCCGCGCGGAGGCTCCGGGCCCGCGGGCTCGTCGCGCACGTTACGGGCGGCCGGACCCGCGCTCCTCGTGGCGGCCGCGCTCGTGGCGGTGCTGTGGGCGCTCGCGTACGGCGGCGGTGCGGCACCGCTGCCGCTGGGCGATCCCGGACCCGGCGTCCGGTGGGGGCTGCCCCTGGTGACCATGGTGGTGAACCTCACCGCGGCCGGGATGTGCGGGGCGCTCGTGATCGCCTTGTTCGCGCTGCGCGCTGACGAGAAGCCCTTCGAAGTGGCGTTGGGAGTGGCATCCGTCTCGGCGGCCGTCTTCACCGTCGCGTCGGCCGCGACGGGGTTCTTGACCTTCGTGCTCACGTTCAACCCGACGGTCGGTCTCGACAACACGTTCGGTGGGCAGCTGGGCACGTGGCTGACCACGACCGAGGCCGGCATCACCTGGCTGATCACGACGCTGGCAGGCGCCGTGCTCACGATCGCCGCGTTCGCCGTGCGGGGCTGGACGGCGACCCTGTTCGTCGCGGTGCTGGCGCTGGCGAGCCTGGTCCCGATGGGCACGCAAGGTCACTCCGGCTCGCTGGCGTCGCACAACATCGCGGTCACGGCCATGATCCTGCACATGATGGGCGCCGCCGTGTGGCTGGGCGGACTCGTGCTGCTGGTGATCGTGCGGCCGATGTTCGAGCGCGACCGGATGGCAGACGTCATCAGCCGGTATTCGTCGATTGCGATCGTCGCGTATGTCGTCGTCGCGGTCTCGGGCGTCGCCCGCGCACTGATCGGTCTGGGCGGGCTGAACGGCCTGTTCGACTCGGGCTATGGCACGCTCGTGCTGCTGAAGGCTGCCGCGCTTGTGCTGCTCGGGCTGCTGGGCGCCGTGTACCGCACCCGCCTGATCTTCCGGGTGCGGCAGGAAGGGGCATCCCGTCGCTTCTGGGGATTCGTGGTCGTGGAGCTGGCGATCATGGGGATCGCCAGCGGGGTCGCGGTCGCGCTGGCCCGCACACCTCCGCCGGCCGGCGCCGAGGTGCCGCTGTCGGAGACGCCGGCGGAGATCCTCAGCGGGTCGCCGCTGCCGCCCGAGCTGACCGTCGCGCGCTGGTTCACCGAGTGGGACATCGATCTGCTGTGGGCCCTGGTGTGCGTGTTCGGGATCTTCTTCTACCTCGCCGGGGTGCGCCGACTGCGTCGCCGTGGTGACTCCTGGCCGGTCTACCGCACCGTGTTCTGGGTGCTCGGCCTCCTGCTGCTGGCGTGGGTCACCTGCGGACCGCTGAACGCCTACCAGGACTACCTGTTCAGCGTGCACATGCTCGGCCACATGCTCCTGACGATGGCGATCCCGCTGCTGCTCGTGCCGGGGGCGCCGGTGACCCTCGCGCTGCGTGCGATCGAAAAGCGGCACGACGGCACCCGCGGTGCACGCGAGTGGATCATGTGGGCGGTGCACAGCCCGTTCGCGAAGATCATCACGAACCCGGTCGTGGCGGCGGTGATCTTCGCGGGCTCGCTGTGGGTGTTCTATTTCACCGACCTGCTGCGCTGGGCGATGTACGACCACCTCGGACACGAGTGGATGATCGCCCACTTCCTCATCTCGGGATACCTGTTCGTGCAGTCGTTGGTCGGCATCGACCCGGTGCCGTCACGGCTGCCGTATGCGCTGCGGCTGGTCGTGCTGATCCTCGTGATGGCCACGCACGCGTTCTTCGGCATCACGATCATGATGCAATCGGGGCTGATGGTCGCCGAATGGTTCGGTTCGATGGGACGCACCTGGGGGGCGACCCCGATGGCGGATCAGTATCTCGGCGGGGGGATCGCGTGGTCGGTCGGCGAGATCCCGACGCTGATCCTCGCGGTGATCGTGGGGATCCAGTGGGCATGGACCGACGAGCGGCTGCAGCGGCGTCGCGACCGGCACGCCGACCGCACCGGGGACGCGGAGCTCGCCGCATACAACGAGCGCCTCGCCGAGCTGGCCGAGCGCGACGCGCGTGCGGCCGAGCGCGATGCGCGCCTGAACCTGTAGCTCCCGCCGAGGCGCGGGCGCGGCGGTGGCGGTGCGTCGCGTGCGCCGCGGGCGTGCGGTGCGTCGCGGGCGCCGCCGGCGTGCGGTGCGGCGAATTCATGTGAAATTGGCGAATGCACACCAAACCGCCGGCAGTTTGATGTGCACTCGCCGAATTCATGTGAATTTGGCGCAGGGGCCGCGGGATGCCGCGTGGCGAAGCGGCGCGGGCGCGTCAGTCGGACCCGGGCTCGCTCACCCGGATCGAGGCGGTGCCGTCGAGGCCGATGTCGATCGTGCCCACCATCGTGAACGGCACGTCCTCGTCCACATGAGTGATCGACCCGTCGTAGATCGCCAGGATGTCGACGACGATGTGCGCCGTGCCCCCGGTCGGCGGGATCGCCCAGCCCTCTCCGTCGGGCACGACGGTCACCTTCGGTGGCGTCTTGATCGACCACTGCGGAGGGTCGGCGATGCGATTGTTCACGACGTACCCGAACGGGCACCCGGTCGGCTGCAGCACCTGTTGCGTGGCGCACTGGTTGAGGAAGTCGTTGACCCGATCCTGCACGACCGAGACGAACTTGTCGGTGGGCTTGGTCTGCAACTGCACAGGAACGTTCTTCATCGGTGCATCGGAGAGCACCGCGACGCCCTGCGAATACGAGATCGTCGTGTCCACGCGCACGGAGTACAGGCCTGGCGAGAACACGAGCATCGGCACGGCCTTGGCCGGATCGACGGATGACCCGGCCGGGGCGACCTGCCGCTTGTCGAGTCGGAAGTTGTTGACCTGGAACGACATCGAACCGTGCACGGTCAGGTCCACCACGGCCAGAGGGCTGCGCGCGAAGCGCCAGGTCGGTATGAATCCCGCCCAGCCCTCCCGCCGCACCGAGAACGTGGTGGTCCCCGGATATCTGCCGGCCTTGTATGTCGCAGTGACCTCGGTGGTGGCGCCGGACGTGGTCTCGGAGATGATCCGCACATCGGTGAGCGTTGCCAGCGCCGCCTGCCGCAGGAGCGCGTCGGAGGCGTTCTCGGGGAGGCCAGCCGCCTGCAGAGCGGATCGGTCGATCGCGACGCCGGGGACCTCGAGCGCGTCGGCCGCGTGCCCGGTCGACAGCAGTGAGAGGTAGTGCTGTACGAACGCCGACGGGCTGTACAGCGCACGATACAAGAAGAAGCCGCCCACGCCCATGGCCGCCAGCAGCACGACGACCGCCAGCGAGATCGCGACGAGGTCGCGGGCGAGGCCGGTCGCGCGGAGCGGGATGCCGGGTGCGGCCGTTGTTGCTTGGCCGAGATCGTCCACGGTTGCGGGCGCCGCCTGGACGGTGCCGACCGGGGGCGCAGAAACGGTGTCGATCATGCTCGCCGAGGGCACGCTGGAGGAGGCGCCCTCGGGCGTCGATGCGTCCAGCGCCTCCCTCTCCACGGATCCAGTCTAAGAAAACGCTGGGGGGTGAGCCTGGGGAATGTCGCAGAACGACGGCGGGCGTGTGATCGCGCGCCGCGCGTCGGTGGCTGCCGCACGGCGACGCCTGTGGAATGTCGGCCAGTCCGAGGCATCCGTCCGCCTACGATGGATCGGTGAGCATCCCCGCCCTGTCCGCCGAGCAGGAGGAGGTGTTCCGCCTCATCGAGGACACCCGTGACCACGTCTTCGTCACGGGCCGGGCCGGTACCGGAAAGTCGACGCTGCTGCAGCATCTCGCCTGGAACACGCAGAAGCAGGTCGCCGTGTGCGCGCCCACCGGAGTGGCGGCGCTGAATGTCGAGGGGCAGACGATCCACTCCCTGTTCCGGCTGCCGATCGGGCTGATCGGCACGAAGGACGAGCCGCAGTCCGACGCCACCCGCAAGCTGCTCAACGCGATCGACACGCTCGTCATCGACGAGATCTCGATGGTCAACGCCGACCTGATGGATGCCGTCGACCGGGCTCTGCGGACCGCACGCGGTCGTCGCGCCGAGCCGTTCGGCGGAGTGCAGGTGGTGATGTTCGGCGATCCGTACCAGCTGGCGCCCGTGCCGCCGCGCGGCGACGAGCTGCGCTATGTGAACGACCATTACCGGTCGTTCTGGTTCTTCGATGCGCACGTGTGGGCCGGCGAGACTCCGGATGCCGCGGGCCTGCTGGACCTCGGCAGGCACGGTGCCGAGCTGCACATCCGCGAACTGCACGACATCCACCGCCAATCCGATCCGGGCTTCAAGGCGATGCTCAACGCGGTGCGCCATGGACAGGTGACGGCCGACATCGCCAAGGTGCTCAACGACACCGGTGCGCGTCGTCCTCCCGAGCCGTCCGGCGACGAGCCGCCGATCATCACCCTTGCGACGCGGAACGATCGGGTCAACGCCATCAACCAGCGGCATCTGAATGCGCTGCCCGGCCGCGCGCAGACCGCGATGGCCGAGATCAACGGCGACTTCGGTCGCGGCGACGCGTATCCTGCCGATGTCGAACTGCAGCTGAAGATCGGCGCGCAGGTGATGTTCCTGCGCAACGACATCGCTTCGCGAGGCGAGCCGCCGCGATGGGTGAACGGCTCGATCGGCACGGTCACGCGCATCGCCGGTGACACGGTTCGGGTCGAGATCGACGGCGAAGAGCACGACGTCGAGCCGACCGTCTGGGAGAAGTTCCGCTACGCGTACGATCCGGCAACCAAGGCGCTCTCACGCGACATCGCGGCCGAGTTCACGCAGTTCCCGCTACGGCTGGCCTGGGCTGTGACGATCCACAAGTCGCAGGGCAAGACGTACGATCGCGCGATCATCGACCTCGGCTCGGGTGCCTTCGCCCCGGGGCAGACGTATGTCGCGCTGTCGCGGCTGACCGCGTTGGACGGCCTGTATCTCACCCGCCCGCTGCGCCCCCGCGACATCCAGGTCGATCCGGATGTGCAGCGGTTCATGGCAGGCGCTCGGCTGCCCGCATCCTGACGCCCTTCGGCGGGGCGGCTCCACTCCGGTCGGCACGTGCGTCGCGCGCCCTCCTACGGCGAATTCATATGAATTTGGCGAATGCACATCAAACCGTCGCCAGTTTGGTGTGCATTCGGCGGTTTGATGTACATTCGCGGGCCCGGCCCGCACCGCCCCCCTCGCGGCGCCGGCCTCGCCCAGACGCGCCCCGGCCGCTTCGCGGCGCCCAGCGCCCCGCCGAGCGCGAGTGCCCCGTCGAGCGCCAGCGCTCGCCCGCTTCGCGGCGCCCCGCCCCCGAGCGCGAGCGTCCCCGTCGAGCGCCAGCGCCCCCGTCGAGCGCGAGCGTCCCCGCCCCCCAGCGCGAGCGTCCCCGCCGAGCGCGAGTGCCCCGTCCCCGTGTGAGTGCCCCGCCGAACGATCCCGCCAGAGTCCCGACCGGCCCGCGCCCGACTCAGGCCGCGCGCCTGGCCCGCGCCAGATCCTCGAACAGCTCGGTGTTGAAGCGGTAGGCCAGCAGCACCTCGTCGATCACGCGCTCGCGTTCGACATCGTCCCAGAGCGCGGCATCCAGCTGCTCGCGGTACACGTTCTTGAAGTCCGCGGGGTCGGCGATGTCGGCGAAGATGTAGAACCCGATGCCGTTGGTCTCGAAGCCGAACTGCCGCTTCATGATCCTGCCGATGTGGAGCCCACCGGACAGATCTCCGAGGTATCGCGTGTAGTGGTGAGCGACGAATCCGCCCGCCCACACGGCACCGACCTGCGAGATCCGCTCGACGTAACGGCGCGTGCTCGGCAGCGGCTCGATGCGATCGCGCCAGTCCGGCCCGATGAGGAACTCCAAGTCGGCCTCCAGCGCCGGGAGCCGGGTGAGGCGATCGCTGATGAACGGAGCCGCAATCGGATCCCGCCGCATTCTCTCGGCTGCTGCCTCCAGCGCCGCATAGATGTACCAGTGCTGGACGACGAGGGCGACGTAGTCCTCGCGGGTGCCCTGGCCGCGCAGCAGGTCGGCCATGAAGCCGGAGTGCTCGCTTCCGGAGTGGGCGGCACCGGAACGTTCGCGCAGGGCCGTCGAGAAGGGGATCGGCTCGGACATACCTTCATTGTAGCTGAAGATAAGGCATGCCTAACCAATCTCTTTACCGACCGGAGCGACGCTCAGTGCACGCGAGGTGCGATGCCCAGCCGTGCGCACGCCTCGCGATAGACGAGCACGACGGCCTTGCGCACCGCCGGACGCTCGGAGATGGCACCCCCGGGCCATGGGACCCGCACGGTCGTGGTCGTGGCATCCGGCGCCCTGGCCTCCCAACGGCCGGCCTCGCCGTCGAGCCCGACCATGCGCGCCGTCACCGCATCGGGCCGTCCGAACGCACGGACGATCAGCAGATTGTCGTCGGCGTGGTCGTCGTTCATGTGACGCAGGATCGCAGTGACGGCATCGGCGTCGAAGTCGTGAGGCATGCGTCAAGCGTACGAAACCCTGGGAAACGTGCCCTGGACGCAGGCTCGGAGCATTCCGCCGCGTGTGTTTGAATGCTTATGCGCGATCTTCGGGGGTGAGGATGCCGGTACGCACCAGAATCGGACGCGCCGCTGCGGCGGCGGCCTGCGCACTGGCGCTCGCCCTGGGGGCGGTGGGATGCTCGAGCGACACCGCGGTCCCCGGCCTGGCCTCGCTCGCTCCGAGCGCGCACCTGCCGAACGACACGCAGAAGCAGTTGCAGAGCGCGGTCGACAACGCCCTGAGTGCGACCGGAGCGTCGGGTGCCATCGTCGGGGTATGGGTGCCCTGGAGCGGCAGCTGGGTGACCGGTGTCGGCACGGTGGCACCGGGCAGCAAGACGCCCGTCGACGCCGACATGACGTTCCGCGCAGGACCGGTCACGCGCGCGATGACGTGCGATGCGCTGTACGAGCTGGCAGCGGCCGGCACCGTGCATCTCGACGACCCGATCACCGACTACATCGGCGGGATGCCGAAGTACAGCGACATCACACTGCACGAGCTCTGCGACGGAACGAGCGGACTGGGCTCGTACGGCGCCATGCTCAGCGGGCAGTCGCTGTCTACGCCCAACCGGCAGTGGGACGCTCGCGAGCTCGTCGGGTACGGGGTCGGACAGGTCAACGGCGACGTCGCGCCGGGCAACGCCTATCGGGACTCCGACGCCGGCTATGTGCTCCTAGGGCTCGCGCTCGAACGTGCGAGCGGTCAGACCGCGCAGCAGCTGCTGCAGCAGCGGGTGTTCGGCCCGCTGGGTCTGTCGCGCACGACGCTGCCGGGCGCCACAGCGGCCGAGCCCACGGTCGACGGGTCCACGCCGTTGCGCGGCTTCTACTTTCTGAAGAAGGAGTCGGGCTCGTACGCCTGTGACAAGCCGGTCGAGATCACCGAGCAGTCCGCCAGCTACGGTTTCACCGATTCCGGTGTCGTCACCGACATCCGTGACCTCGCTGTGTATGCGCGGGCGCTGGCATCCGGCGCACTCGTGAAGGACAAGAACAGGTTCGCCCAAGCGCTGCCGGCGACGGCGAATGCGCCGAGCTGGTTCACCACCCGTGGCGGAGCCGTGCAAGCCGGCCCGTTGATCGGCGAGTACGGCTCTACCCGCGGATACCTGACGGCGGCGTTCTCCGATCCCGACAGCGGGCTGACCGTCGCCGTCGTGTTGAACAACTCGTCCGCCGGACGCAACGCCATCGTCGACCTCGCCCGGGAGCTGGCCGCAATCGCCGCGAGCACGCCTGCCACAAGTGGGAAGCAGGCGGCCGCCGTCGGCCTGCCCTGGACTGCTGCGCAGTTCCACGACGCGATCAGCGGGTCGGCGACCTGTCCTCCGGCGACGACCGCGACGAAGGCTCCGGCGAAGAAGTGACCGGCACGGCGCGCTCCGGCGCCGTCTGGGCCACCGGCCTGGTGGTCGCGGGCGAGATCTGCATGGATGCCGGCGCGGCGATCGCCGTGCTGGTGTTTCCCACGGTCGGACCGTTGGGGATGGTCATGCTGCGCCTGGTGTTCTCGGCGCTGGTGCTGCTCGCGCTCACCCGGCCGCGGTTGCACGGCCATACCCGCGACGATTGGCTGTCGGTGCTCGGGTACGGCACGGTGCTGGCCACGATGAACGGACTGTTCTACCTCGCGCTGGACCGGCTCCCCCTGGGCGTGACCGTCACCATCGAGGTGCTCGGCCCGCTCGTGCTCTCGATCGTCGCGAGCAGGCGTGCATCGGCGTGGCTGTGGGCGCTCATCGCGTTCGGTGGGGTGCTGTGCCTGGGCGGCGGGGGATGGGACCGCATCGACCCGCTCGGAGTGCTGTTCGCCCTCGCTGCGGCCACCAGCTGGGCGTTCTACATCCTCGCCGCCGCGCGCGTGGGCCGGCGCTTCGCAAAGCTCGACGGGCTGGCCATCGCGATGAGCATCGGGGCGCTGCTCTCCTTGCCGTTCGGGATCGTCGCCGCGGGTGCCGCGCTCATCCGTCCGGAGGTTCTGGGGCTGGGGGCGGCCGTCGCGCTGCTGTCCAGCACGATCCCATACGCTCTCGAGCTGGTCGCGTTGCGGCGGCTGCCGGCCTCGGCGTTCGCGATCCTGATGAGCATGTCGCCGGCCACCGCAGCGCTGGCCGGACTGGTCCTGCTCGGCCAGCAGCTGGCCGTGCTGGAGCTTGCCGGCATCGCACTGGTCATCGTCGCCGGGGTCGGAGCGGTGCGCTCCGGGATCGCCCAGGTCGAGGCATCCGTCGCGGTCACTCCCGTGAGCACGGCGACCGGGCCCCTCACGGTGCCGGGAGCGATGGTGGCCGATCCCGCCGGCCCGCTTGCCGCATTGAACGGGCCGTTGACCGGCCCGGTCGAGACGCTTCCGCCCGTCGACGGACCTGAGGAGCCCTTCGCCGAGCCGTTGGCGTAGCGCCGCGTCAGGGCGGGCGGCCGCGCGCGGCGGCCGCGGCTCGAGCGCGGACCCACGGCTACTCGGAAAGGCGCTGGTCGGTGTTCGTGTAGTGGATCGAATCCGCCGTCGAGCCCACCAGGCCCAGGGTCGCGCGCACGAGCGAGGGGACCACGCCGTCCTTCGGAGGCGGGGTGTTCGCGCCCAGCGTGTACGACCTGCCGTCGGCGGTCGTCGCCGTCAGCGAGTTGACGTACACCGCGACATGACCCTCGAGCGTCATCGTGTCGGCGGTGGTGACCAGACTCGGCCCCGTCGCCGCGCGTACGGTCAGGGCGAATCCGCCGATCACGATCCGGTCGGCGCGCAGACGGATCGCGTCCACGCGCGTGCCGTCGGCGAGCCGCACCTTCACCAGCGTGACGCCCTTCAGCCCTGAGAACGAGATCGACGTGGCGCCCAGCTGCGCGGAGGGCTGAGTGAACACCGCGCTGTCGTCGTCGCCGGCAGGCGACCACTCGGGGGCCGGTGCGCTCGGCGCCGGCGTGGGCGCCGCATCGCCGTTCCCAGCATCGGTGCCGCCGGTGTCCGCACGGCCCGTTCCGCCCGCCCGTCCGGGGAGGCTCGGGGTGGATGGCGCCGTCGGGTTCGTCGTCACCGGGCTCGCCGACGGTGGCGGGCTGGGGACGGGCGCCGGATCGTCACACGGCCAGATGATCGGAATGCACATGTGCGCGGATGCCGGTGCCGCCATCGCGATGGAGGATCCGACCAGCAGGCACCCTACGCTTGTCGCCACGCCGACCAGCAGAGCGGTGCGCCCACGCCTCATGCGGCTGTCCTCTGCGCCGGGCCACCGGCGTCGTCGCCGTCCCGGCCTCGCGTCGTAGCATGCCGGCCGCGCGGCATCCAGGCCACCACCAGGATGCCGCCGAGGCAGCCGAGGAGCATCCCGAGCACGAAACCGCCGAGGTTCACGCCGATCAGCGAGTAGACCGCGACCGCCAGCGCCATCACCCCGTAGAACACGTGGTGCGCGGGCATCGCGATCGCGAGCGCCCCGAGCAGCACCAGGGCGATCGGGATGACCGTGGCCTGGAACCCCTCGATGCCCAGCTGCACACGGATGTGCCCCAGGTCGAGTTGGCTCGACAGGAACATCTCGACGCCTGCCAGCAGCACCAGCACGCCGCCGACGAACGGCCGACGCCTGCACCAAGCGCCGAACCGGCTCACGGTGCTCGCCGGCACGCTCTCGCGGCGCCGATGCGGCACCTCGCTCAGAAGCATCCCTTCGATCCGTCCGTCAGCTTCAGCGTCATCCCGGTCAACGTGAACACCGACGCCTGGGTGCTCCACGCGGTCTGCTCGAGGTTCTTGATCGTCACGGTGTCGGAGTCCTGCGCGAAGTCGCCGACCGAGCCCTTCGCTGACGTGTGGACGGTCGAGGCGTCGACGCCGATGCGGATGTCGCCGAACGACGAGTCGCCCTTCAGCCCCGTCATCCCGATCTGCAGGTCGGATGCCGTGGCGGGTTTGTCTCCACCGCCAGCGGTGATGAGCACACCGACCTTGCCCAGCGGCGTGTCGGTGACCACGGACTGGCACAGGTCGTGCAACGTCGCCGACTTGATGTTGGCGATCGCGACCGCGTGGCTCTTGCCCGTCGTGTCCTTGGCAACGCCGGCGTACTGGGAGAAGCCCGTGCCGTCCAGCTGCGATGCGCTGATCTGGAACTGGCTGCCGGAGACGGAGAACGACACGGGCACCGCGCCCTGGGCCACTCCTGCGGTGAGCAGGGTGACCGCCGCAGCGACGGGGATCGCGGTGAGGACGAGTCGCCCGCGGTGAGAGCGGGCGAAGGTGCGAAGCGTCATCGGACCTCCTGTGTCTGCGCGCGACGGCACCGTCGCGCCCTTCTGAGCCTAGGTCTTATTGACAACCAGTCAACAAGAACGCCGATTAGTCTTCTTTCATGTCCGCCGACCGCCGCCGCCGACTGACGCGCGACGAGCGCCGCGCGCAGCTGGTCGCCCTCGGCGTCAACTTCCTGGCAGAGCATCCGCTCGACGAGCTGACCATCGAGGAGCTGTCGGCGCAGGCGGGCGTCTCTCGCGCACTGGTGTTCCACTACTTCGGCACGCGGCAGGGTCTGCACCGCGAGGTCGTGCTGATGGCCCGCGACAGCTTGCTGCATGCCAGCACGCCCCGGCCTGAGCTGCCTGCCGAAGAGCGCCTGCGCGACACCCTCACCCGGATCGTCGTGTTCGTGCGCGAGCACCGCGGCACGTTCTATTCGCTCGTGCGCGGCGTTGCCAGCGGTGACGCGGCGATCCGCGCGGTCATCGACCAGTCGCGGGACGAGAACGCGCGTCGGCTGCTCGAGGTGTTCCTCGAGCAGCCGGTGGCCGATGACGACCTGCTGCGGGTGGCGCTGCGGTCGTGGGTCGGGTTCGCCGAGGAAGTGCTCGTGGAGCTGGCCGTGGAGGCCGAGCGCCCTGTCGCCGAGATCGTCGACTTCCTCGAGCGCACGGTGCAGGGAGTGGTGGCCGCCGTGGGCGGGCCCGGACCCGTTGGACGGTGAGGACGGGGCCGGGTCGGCGGGGTCGGCCGGTGCGTGGGCGGTGCCGACCTCCGACCGCGAGGGTGCAGCTGACCGCCGAGGGGTCGGGAAGCAACCCCTCCCTCGGCGGTCAGCTGCACCCTCGCGGGGAAGGGACGCCGAGCCGGGCCCGGGCGTGCGCGGCACGCCGCGCACGAAGGAGGCTGTGGCAGACTGAGTCCGGGACTACGGTCCCGCGGTGGTGGGGCTCACCGCGAACAACCTCGGCGTCGCCGACAACGGTCCCTGTCTCACGATCACGCGTGCCGCAGGCATGCTCGAGGCAGGAGTTGCGATGACGGCGTCGGTCTTTCTCGTCCGCCACGGGCGCACCGTGCTGAACGCGCAGGACCGGCTGCGCGGACTCGCCGATCCGCTTCTCGATGACGTCGGCGTCGCACAGGCCGAGGCCGTGGCAGCGGTGCTCGACGGTCGCGACGTCGTCGCCGTCCGCTCCAGCCCGCTCGCCCGGGCGATGGCCACGGCGCGTGTCATCGCCGCGCACTTCGGAGTGCCCGCCGATGCCGACCCGCGCTTCAACGACCGAGATTACGGGCCGTGGACCGGGCGCGAGCGCGCGGCGGTGGTCGCCGAGTTCGGATCCGTGGATGCCGCGCCCGGCGTAGAGCCGACGGCCGCCGTGCTGGCGCGGGCGCGCCCGGCGCTGGAGGCCGTGCGCGTGGACGGCCACGGCGTGGTCGTGGTCTCGCACGACGCCGTCATCCGTCCGCTGATCGGCAGCCTGGCGCCCGGCAGCGACCCGGAGATCCCGACCGGTTCGTGGTCGCAGCTGCAGTGGGACGGCCGGGAATGGGTGGTCGTCTCGGCGGGCATCCTCCCCGAGGATGTCACATCGTGAGCGCGGCCTGGGACAATGGCGGCAGCGACGAAGGAGAGCATGACATGGACGCGAACGACCCTCCCGCCTCGGCACGCGGCGTCATCCTCGTCGGGGTGCAGAAAGGGCTGCCGGATGCCGTGCTGCACGAGGCCGCGCGGCTGGCCCACGATCTGCGCGCCGACCTCGTCTGCGCACACGTCGACCTGGAGCGCTACACGGTCGGCGAGCACCTCGACGGATCGGTACTGACGCGATCCGTCGATCCCGACCTTCCCGACGAGCGTGAGGGCGACTTCGACGCATCGCTGGCCGCCCACATCGACGATGTGCTCTCCGGCAGCGGCGTGGAATGGACCGGGCGTGAGCTCGCCGGCGACCCAGGCCGCGCGCTCGGCCGCCTGGCTGAGGCCGTGAACGCCCGCTACATCGTGGTCGGCACGCGCGAGGCATCCGTGCGCGAGACGCTGCGGGAGTTCTTCCAAGGCTCGGTCGCGAGCCATCTCGCCCATCGCCAGCACCGACCGGTCCTGGTCGTCCCGTTGAACCCCGTGGCCGGGGACCAGACCCTGCCATGGGAGTGATCGCGTGACATCCGCTGCGCACAGTCGGCCGTTGCACCTGCGCTGGTCGTCGATCGGCCTCGTGGTGGCCGGCGGCTTCATCGGCACGCTCGCGCGCTATCTGCTCTCGCTCGCCCTGCCCGAATGGGGCGGGATGCCCTGGCCGATCTTCCTGATCAACATCGTGGGCGCGTTCACTCTGGGCTGGCTGCTCGAGTCCCTCGCGCTGCGCGGACCCGACCTCGGCGCACGGCGCGCTGTGCGGCTGTGGGTGGGCACCGGGATGCTCGGCGGATTCACCACGTACTCCACGTTCGCGGTCGGGACCGACGGACTGTTCGTGACCGGGGATGTCGTGCCAGGCATCGTCTACGCCGTGGCCACCGTCGTGGTCGGGGCCGCGGCATCCATCGCGGGAATCGCCCTGGGATCGCGGGGCCGCCGGTGACGGGGGTCTGGCTCGCGCTGGCGGTCGCGCTGGCCGGTGGCGTGGGCGCAGCGAGCCGGATGGTGCTCGACGGTGCGGTCAAGGGCCGGGTGCGCCTGCCGTACCCGCTCGGCACGACCGTCATCAACGTGACCGGATCGCTCGTGCTGGGCTTCGTGACGGCGATCGCGTCGGGCCTGGGTCCGTGGGCGATCGTGCTGGGCACCGGCCTGCTCGGCGGCTACACGACGTTCTCGACGGCCAGCTACGAGACCGTGCGGCTCGCGCAGGCCGGGCGGTGGCGCGCAGCCCTGACGAATGCGTTCGGGATGCTGCTGGTTGCGCTCGCCGCCGCCTGGCTCGGGCTGTGGCTGGGCGGGCTCACCGCCCGCTGACCGGCCGCTCCCTCGGCGAGCCAGGCGGTGTCGGCTCGCCGAGGGAGAGCATAAGACGGTTCGCCCAGTTGAAGAACGCCGCGCTGTGGATCACGTCGACGATGGCCTGGTCATCCAGCCCTGCCGCGCGCAGCGCCTCGATGTGCGCGCGACCGAAGTGCACCGGGGTCGCGGTCAGCGCGGCGGCTGCTTCTACGATCGCGGTCCAGCGCTCGTCCTGCTCGCTGTCGATCCCCTCGTCGAGCAGGCGCTGCACGTCGTCGCGGCGCGAGGGCGCCTGCAGCGACGCGAACCGGGAATGCACGGACGCGCAGTAGAGGCATCCGTTCGTCCGGGAGGTCGCCGCCGCCGACAGCTCTCGTTCCGCGCGAGCCAGTCCCGCGTCGGTGTTGTAGAAGATGTCGTTGTCTGCGCGGGTGCGGGCGCCGAGCACGACCGGGTCGCGCACCAGCAGGCGGAAATAGGGATTGGCTGCGCGGGAGCGCTCGACCAATGCGACATAGTCGTCGTCGGTGAGCTCGGCCAGCGGCTTGGGCTCGAGCCACGGCACCCAGCCGAGCTCCTCTTGCGTGAACGCGTTCGGCCGGGCGACCCCCGGGTGTCGGATGACGTGATCGGACATGTCAGATCGCCTCCTGCACAGCGGCCAGCCCTGCAACGACGCGGTGCTGGAAGTGGGTGAAGGCGACCAGCTGCGAGACCGTCACCACCCCGTCGGTGGTCCATCCGGCATCCAGCAGCGCTTGGAGCGCGTCGGGACTTGCGTCGCGTGGCCGGTAGGTGAGCAGATGAGCGTGCTCGAGCGCGGCGGCAAGCCGCGCACCGATCGCCTCGTGCAGCGCCTCGGATGCCGTGAAGTGCAGGCCTGCCTGATCTTCGACGCTGAGTGGACCGGGTGGATACGTGCCGTACGGCCCGGTGGTGATCGCTTCGGGCAGCGCCGTGTCAAGAGCCGACGCCACGTCCGCGTCCAGTCCGGCCAGCAGCGTGCGGTAATGCGCAGTGAGCGTGTCGGCCCGGCTCAGTGCGGCCACCCAGTAGGCGATCGCGGCTCGCTCGATCGCACTCGCGCGGACAGGGTCGGCCGGCGCGGTGATGAGTGCGTCGTAAGTGGCCTGTGCATCGCTGCGTGCGACCGGTCGCTTCGCGCGTAGGGCGTCCAGCGGGCTTCCCGGCTCGATGCCGATGAGCGCGTCGATGAGATCAGACATGGCTCTCCTGGAAGACGGGGGCGGGGCTCCACCCGAGTGCGGGCGCGACCTCGGTGGCGATCAGTTCGAGGGATCGCAGCAGGACCTCGTGCGGCGGATCGACCGGATGCGACTGGAAGATGAGATCGCTCGCCGAGGTCAGCACGTGGTCGGCCTGCAGCTCGGCGATCACCTGCGCCGGCGTCCCGACGTGCAGATCCAGCAGCGTGCACAGCTCGTCGCGGCTTGCCCCGGC
>ERZ778017.1119-NODE-1119-length-28812-cov-5.919602_pt1 | contig 28812 bp, 16 predicted proteins | sample MGYA00375747_ERZ778017 | MGnify/ENA primary metagenome ERZ778017 (study PRJEB29350, sample SAMN05509838) | bioreactor metagenome | biome: bioreactor; material: wastewater | place: South Africa: University of Cape Town | collected 2014-03-17 ...
ATAGAAGAAAACTTATTTAGACAGTTAGCAACGATGTCAAACTCATTAGCACGTACTATTAAGAACATCTGGGCTTCTGGGTTGAAGAGATCAGCCTGGCAAATTCAAGTTCACAACGATACCAAAAGAGGTTGGCTCGTTGGTGAAGATGATTTCGGTAACAAATATTACGAAACCGACGTTCCAGAAGAAATCCATTTAAGAACCAGATGGGTTGAATACAAGGACTGGGGAATTGATATGTCTAAGGTTGAACCAGGATGGCATTATTGGTTGGGTTATGGTACCAACATCCCACCAAACAAATTACCTGAAGAATACAAGGCTGTAAGAGCATATCCTTTACCTGAACAACACAAGATGAACTTGACCAATACTACTGGGGCATATGTCCCATACAACACCGCCAAACCGAAGTGTTCTTCGTGGACCCCGCAAGTATCTGAAAGAGTTTGAGCAGGGGATGGTGTAGCCTGAAACATGGAAATGTTAGTGCTCACTACGTACGGTTTCATTTCTCAAACTATAGTAATTCAATGTGTATGATATTCATTTATAGCATCTCGTTTCATAAACAACGACAACGTGACAAATGTAGTTGAAGTAGAGTATGTATTGATTCTAGTATTACCTGCTAGATCTACAACTGGATAGTGGAGAGAGCTTCATTTGAAACACAATAATAATCGGTCAGATATGTACGCAAGCAACATTAGCAACATTAGCGACGTGTGTCGGCATAGGTGGGGCGCATTTGGTCTCCCTCTTGAGAATTACAGGTTATTATAACATGTACACGTTAGTATATTTTTAGTGTTTTAAAAGTAAGCTAGTCGCACTACCGTTGCTAAATTTGAATATTCAATATTCTTTTTTAGCACGGGGAGAGATACAAGTAATATCCACTGTTAGGACAACTTTATACACATTGAACGTGTGTTTTACTTACTTTCTGACAATCGTCTTGAAAACGGACAGTCGCCGCGTTGTGGTTGAGTCGCAATGGATTCTACAGATAGCCTCATTACAGTGTATAGGGTCATCAAATACGTTATGATTGCGAATGTTAGTCTTATGATAATGATTGTGGCTCAATTGCTTGTTTGTTTACTCTATCAATGAGTGCTATTCCCGCAGTACAGTCGATATATCATTACATAGCTACCCTGTCCTTTTGCACTTGTTCAGCCAGCCCTAACTCCCGATCTGTCCGTATCTGAGTACCTCCCTGGCTATGGCTGTGGTGCTCCAAAAACGGATAATTACCCAGACTTGCATACACCGACATGTTTATCAAAACTAATGTCCCCCTATCTGGGTAACCGATGGTAACGACTGTGTTATTGTGTACTTTCTCCCGTCATTACTGTCACCCTTCCTTGTTTATTGTGTGTGTGACGAGCAAATTTTGCCTTAAGTGATTTTTTTATGCTTATTTCTACAAGTTTGGAATAAGGTACCTCGTATTACTGATTGTCCAGGCTATTGAGTCCCTCCTGTAGTGAAGGTTCATACTTGCCGATTTTAAGTTGGTGTACCCTCTGTATGTGTAGTTATCGCAGTACATAAATTATTTTTAATATATGCATGGCGCGCCGGAGTAGGAAATAGGTCCGAAACCTGTCAGAACCGCCGGCACGCTTAAATCGGTAATAATCTGAACATCTATAAACAAGACTTTTTCCATTGAATAGTGTCCATCATTCATTTAATTACATTTTGACTGTAGAAGAAATAGATATTCTGGTGTGGTTATTTTGAATCGTCTTCCAATTTCGTTCGCGCAGGTTGAGTTTGTCAATAGCTCCTGTCAACATTTGTGACATTTAGGGGATATCTCATCAAGTGTTAGATCGTATAGAATCTATCGCTTAAAAATCGATTAAACCACTCTGTTTTTAAGTAAATGTTTCAACCGGGCCGTTCAATTCCTGGCTCTCAAACCGATCACGCAGAATCTTGGTCATATATATCTCAAAATGAAACTACAACCCATTATCACCAATCAAAGGTGTCACGCGATCCGTCATTTCGTGAGCACATCTTGGCGTTGTTTGTATTGTTAATTATGATGGTGTTGTTTGTGTTACTATTGCGGTTGAATTATTTGCTCTTACGTGAGCAATTCATAATTTACGATTACCAGCACAAAATCTCGTCCCCAAGATGAAGCTTTCTTGTTCATAAATTCAAATACTTGAGAGTTTCAACAGTTCAAGTAATATTAATTGTGGGATGTAGATCTCAATGTGGCCAGTCTTACATTGCAGAGATTTAATCTTTTGAGTACCAATGGAACCGAGGCAATCTAGCATTTTCTCAGCAGGATCAGTTGGTAATGTATGCTACAATAATGGACCGATTATTTGGTCTGACAGGCTTAGCTATTGGCTTTGAGAAAGAAATAATTATTGTTTTGAGCGTTGGGTGAATTGTCGCAAACATAATGTTGCCATAATGGAATTGAACATGGTGCTGTTGGTTTGAAACACAAAAAATTACTAGTCTTAGTTTCCATTACATACACACTTTCGAATTGTGCAAACAGCAACAACGATCAACAATACCCACATCAGGTCAGAAACATAGCAAAAATACTGTTTGTGTGAGTCGTAGGTCGTGAAACCTAACGTGTTCATTTATCCACAAAATGTGTCTCAGTAAATAAAATTGTATCATAACCCCCATCAATATACTCCGAGTATTCATTCATTTTAAGGTGTAGACCCACGATACTGTGTCTGTGTTTATCCCGTTTCTCAATTCAGTTGGACCCTGTAATCGAGGCACCGAATCTCAGTGGAATAATTCCTGTTACACTTGTGACTCACAGTTTACGCGTTTCACCACCCATTATTTCTTTCCTGTTACATGCTATACACAGAGTGCTGCGTAATAGTTTTGCACTGATTACTACACCGTTTGTCTGTGCAACCACCTTGCAGCTGCGCACTTTTTCGCAGCCATGCTCATCGGGCTCATCGCAAGCATGACATCGGGGCCAGCACAAAAACATAAAGTATTAAACCCCCAGCGCAATGAAACCATACCAGGTCGGCTATTTCGTTCCATCTGGCCCGGATATCTTTGCCAATACAATCGTCATAAATGTACTTGGCCGACTGTATATAGCTGGAAACTCTCATGGTAACAAAAATTTTTCAAACTGTAGTTCAAGTACAGTAAAACAGAGCAAAGATGTCAGACAAGTTACCAGCTATTGCTTCGGATGCGGTATTGGTCAAATCGGTACCTGTGCCCGATGACTTTGTCGAAGTCAAGGGGATCGATTACTCCCAAGATTCGGCATACAACATGAGGGCCAAAGATTTGATAAAATCCATGGAAACCATGGGGTTCCAGGCATCGTCATTGAGTAAAGCATGCAATGTGATTGAAGAAATGAGAGCATGGAGAGGTAAACATCGTGACGAGTTGCCGGAACATGAAAGAAACAAGGGTGAGTTCGACGATGCTGGGTTCCAAAAGACCACGATTTTTATGGGGTACACCTCAAATTTGATCTCATCGGGGTTGAGAGACACTCTTAGATATTTGGTGCAACACAAGATGGTCAGTGCCATTGTTGCCACTGCTGGGGGTATTGAAGAAGACTTGATCAAGTGTTTAGCCCCAACTTACATGGGGGAATTTTCATTACCAGGTAAACCGTTAAGGGACCAGGGTATGAACAGAATCGGAAATTTATTAGTGCCCAACGACAACTACTGTAAATTCGAAGAATGGATTGTTCCTGTCTTGGACACGATTTTACAGGAACAACAACAAGCCATGGAATCCCTCGGCAAGGATGGGTTAGATGCAGATTCCCCTGCCATCTGGACCCCATCGAAATTGATCGACAGATTAGGTAAGGAGATCAACGATGAGTCGTCAGTATTGTACTGGGCACACAAAAACCAAATCCCGGTTTTCTGTCCTGCAATTACTGATGGTTCCATTGGTGACATGCTCTTTTTCCACACCTTCAAGTCGTCTCCACAACAACTCAGGTTAGACATTGTCGCCGATATCAGAAAAATCAATTCCATGTCCATGGAAGCATCGCATGCCGGGATGATAATTTTAGGTGGGGGGCTCATCAAGCACCACATTTGTAATGCATGCTTGATGAGAAACGGGGCCGATTACGCTGTGTTCATAAACACCGGTCAAGAATTTGACGGGTCGGACGCCGGTGCCAGACCCGATGAGGCAGTTTCGTGGGGGAAAATCAAGGCCGAAGCAAAACAAGTCAAAGTGTATGCTGACGTTTCGCTTGTGTTCCCTTTGATTGTGGCTGCCACATTTGCCGCAGAAAGACCTGCCAATTGATGTATATACCCTATATCCTATAGAAACCTAATATGTTAGTAGACACTTTCAAAGCGGTAATTGTAGGCAAAAGTAAAATAATGCATTTTGCACACTAAACTGGCTACCGAGCTGCTCCACAGTGGCGTAACTGCAACCCACACACGCCTGCTATACGTGCTACATACGCTTGTTTTGCCACACTGTGGTGAGGAAAGTGGTGCTAGGCGGTAGTTTGGGTAAATGGTGCCGCCAGCCCCTTAGGGCTCGCGTCACTCCATGCAGTTCCACAATGCCACCACCAGCCATGGCTCACAAATGACTAACGTTATCAGCACAAACATTAACCGGTTTCTTTTCCAATTGTGTCGCAAAAACCAGCAAAAGGTTGCAAAGTTAACTTCTATACATCGCAATATACTTAATTATTGCCCTCGCTTTCAATTGACTTGGTTTTTGTCCCTATCTTTTGCTATTCGCTATGTCTGATATCACCATGGATGATATGCTCTCGAAGCTTCAGTCGGTTTTGGCCACAATTGATGACGAAAAGAAGCATCAGCTTGAGTCTGCTATCAATTCTATTTCGTCGCAAAGTACCCAGAGCTCGTCGTCTTCTGAATATGACGACAAGTATTTCGAATCCTACGCCCAAAAGTACATTGACTTTACTTACGAAAACCCTACTATATTCCATGTTGTCGATCATTTTTCTCGCCAATTGAAATCTAAGGGATTCAAGTTTGTTGCTGAAACCGATTCGTGGGAAAATTTGGCCCCAGGAAAGTACTTTACTGTGAGAAGTGGTTCTTCTCTTGCAGCTTTTGTAGTGGGCCCTTCGTGGACTCCAGAAAAAGGTGTGGGTGTAATTGGGTCCCACATTGATGCGTTGACGGTGTACTTGAAGCCAAACTCTACTAAGGAGAAAATCGATGGCTACGACTTGTTAGGTGTAGCCAACTACGGTGGTACTCTTTCTGATGTCTGGTGGGACAGAGACTTGGGTATTGGTGGGAGATTGTTAATCAAGGACTCCAACGGTGCTGTCAAGGCACAGTTGGTCGACTCGACTCCTCACCCAATTGGGCATATTCCTACTTTGGCCCCACATTTCGGTTCACCTGCTGTTGGCCCATTTAACAAAGAAACACAAGCAGTGCCGGTAGTGGGATTTTCCAGCGGCGAAGAAGCTCCTGCCACTGACGAGGAAAAATCAGCTCCATTGTACGGCAAGCACTCGCTTAAATTGTTGAGGTACATCGCCAAATTGGCTAAAGTAAAAGTAAGCGATATTTTACAATGGGACTTGCAATTGTTTGATGTCCAAAAAGGTACTATTGGTGGGTTAAACAAAGAATTCATTTTTGCTCCCAGAGTCGACGACAGAGTCTGTTCTTTTGCTGCCATTAATGCCTTGTTAGAGTCCAAGGTTCAGGACGACGGTTTCTCGATTGTTGGTTTGTTTGACAACGAGGAAATTGGTTCTAATACCAGGCAAGGTGCAAAAGGGGGTTTAATTGAACAAGTGGTCACCAGAGTGCTTGCAAACGAACATTTCAACCCAGACGGGGTGGATATTCAAGAAGTCCTTAGAAAAGCCTACGCCAACACCATCATTCTTTCTGCTGATGTCATTCACTTGGTCAACCCTAATTTTACCAACGTGTACTTAGAACACCACAAACCAGTTCCAAACGTCGGGGTTACCATTTCATTGGATGCTAATGGCCACATGGCTACAGATGGTCCTGGTTTAGCCCTCGTGGAAGAACTTGCCAGAATCAATGACGACAAATTGCAGTATTTCCAAATCAGAAACGATTCCCGTTCCGGTGGTACCATCGGCCCATCAATTTCTACCTCCACCGGGGCCAGAACCATTGATCTTGGTATTCCCCAATTGTCAATGCACTCCATCAGGGCCACTCTTGGGTCCAGGGATGTAGGTTTGGGAGTCAAATTCTTCACTGGCTTCTTCAACAACTGGAGAAAGACCTACAACAACTTTGACGGGTTAACATAAGAGTCTCTACCTCATCTGCTTGCCCCATTGTTCCTGCCCAAACATTTAAGTTTACGAAATATACCTATTTTTACAAGAAACAAATTCCCAAATTTACATATAAATGTAGCTCTTCAAAACACCAAACTAACCACCTAGTCCACTTCCAACCACTCTCTCTAATATTTCCCTATTCTCGTCCCCAGCAAACCGATGTCTGATATTTATATATACATCACGTGACGTCAGCTTTTGCAAATTTGACCGTCAGGAATTTTCCTCCTTGCAAAACAAAAGTAGAAGACGTAGCATTGGCTCGATAATTTATTGATTAACAGTTTGACGTTGCTATCAGATATCGAGAAATGGGTAAGTAAGATAATTGCGCAATCAACACCAAAATTGGCAGCAAATTGTTTGCGCTATCGGTGTTTGTTTCTACGCTAGCCGTAGCAGATGGATTGTTACTAACGTTTAGTTCCACCTAAGAAAATGAGCTTAGAGGAGTTCATCAATGATGAGAGTATGTTGTGCAATAATTTCCGACCTTGACGATGTGATTTGGTGGTATTTAGGGTTTGTTAGGAATTCCTGATGTCCCTTGATCTTAAACGAACCCGCATAAAATCAGCCAAAAGTGGTAAAGAAGTTCGAATTTCTTTGTTGTAGCGCCGTCAGGGTCACATTGTGTGTTTTCATAATGTTATTACATCGTTTTTACGATGTTGTACGATGTTTTGTTGGCCTTATTTACTAACAATTTAGCCTTCGGAGGAGGTAGTTGGGCCGATGCCGAAGTAGACATGGCCTCCATCGCTGTGCCGACAGGAGGAGCACCAAGCTATCACAACTATAATTCCAGTGACGGATTCAGCAGCTATTCCTCGGGTAGGGGTGGTATTTCTGTTCCTGATCTCGGACCACCGTACATTGTCAAATTGATGAACTTGCCCATAACAGTTGACAAGTCTTTCATCGAAGATCTTTTCAGAAGCAGGTACACTAGTTATGTCAAATTCAAGATTGCAGTAGACCCGGCATCCAATATATTGGAAACACATGTTATCAAGAAAGTTGCGTTTGTGGAATTGAACAACTTTAATGATTTCCAAAAAGTGACAAAATGGCAAGATCTATACTATAAACAAAACAAGCGGGTTATTGTAGAGATGGCCGACTTTAGTGATTTCCAGAATACCATCAAATTTAACAGTGAGCATGGGGCAGAAATCGCCCGTGTTGAAGAAGAATACGCAGCAAATAAAAACAATCCCCGGTTCCATGATGCGATGAATTCGCCCGGCCATCCTGGTGGTGTTCATAACCGATTCGGTGCAAGAACGATGGGTAGACAAGCGCAGTTACAACCACCAATACACTCAGCATCTCCACATTTACCACCATTGCATTCTGCTCCAGCACCGGTAAAACACAAACCAAACCCATTTGGTAATGCCAAGCCGGTCGATACGTTGTCAAAACAGCAAGAAATCGAAAAGAGATTGATAAACTTAAACAACACCACCGTCCAAACGTTGGGCGAAGACCCTGGAAAGGTCGACGTAGAATCAACCATCAAAAAATTCCATGACTCCGCATCACCCAGATCGAGAAGGTCTTCCGGATTCGAAAATAGACGACCATCTGTATCGATATTGAAAAGACCTCAAGAACCAAAACCAACCCCTGATCAAAAATTAGCAAATAAAGCAGTACCGCAAATAAATCCAATTGCGGATGGTAACCTGGAGAAAAAACTTTCACCAGCACCTGTTCCTGAAAATGGATATCCATTAGATACCCAAGGAAAGAGTCTTGCAGAATTGTTGGCTAAGAAACCCGACAACAAATCGAATGGAAAAGGCTCAACCACAGCAGCGAAGAAGATAACATCGAAACCAACTGTTCTAAAGAAAAAAGTAGCTGCACAACCGGAACCGGCTTCTACACGAAAAGAGAATGTATCAGAGGAAAGCAGTAGATCACAAGATGGCGAAGAAGTGAAAATCCCTGAGGTTGACCACGCCAAAATACTGACTGAACAAGAGAAAGAAGAGCCTAATAAAAAGGAAACAGTAAAAGTGGAGCAAACTGAAGACAAAGTCGACGGTCTGGTCGATTCATCGGTAAACTCTAAACCAGTGAGTGTGCAACCACCAGTTAAATTAGAAGTCGAAAAGAAAATGAATGAATTGAACAATACTGTTGTCGACGAAGAGCGGCCTGATTTCAAAAAACAATTGAACGATATTGTGAGTAAGAGTCAGATTCCAAAAGAAAAGCGCACGAACGAAAACAGGGGAAATAAAGGTTATAGGGGGCAGGGATATTCTAATTCTCGTCACAAAAATGATCGAGAATCCAAGCAGAATCGGAAGCAGATAAATGGCGATATTGAACAACGAGAGACGCTTGACGCAAAGAGCACTAATGAAAGTAATGATAGTCATAGCACCAACGGAACTACTGGTGATGTTGGCGCACAAACACCTACGGAATCCAAAAAGAATCATAGATCACGTTCACCCAGCAAAACCAAATCGAGAAGTTCAAGAAAAAAGAATTCTGAACCAACTGTGAGCGAACCAACTTCTGAAACTAAGCCAGAACCACCGTTGACACCAACAGGTAAAGCAGAAAATGATTCTACAGAAGGAACAAACGACAATGAAAGTGCCGAGCGTAAACCAGAGAGTTCAAATTCAGGAAGGGGCAGAGGTAGAGGTGGTTTCAGAGGCAATTATAGAGGTAGAGGCAGTAGAGGTAGAGGACGTGGTTCTGCGAGAAACTTCAATCTTCACTATGTTCGCTCTAAGCCGGATTCTGAGAAGCCAGCTGAGAAAGCCTAATAGTGTAGATCAAGAAATGATTAATACACGTCATGTTACCAATTAAATTGAAAAACCAAGGTATTTATTCACACTATACAATTATGGGAATCTTTGGTTTGTAATTCGGTAGTCCGATGAGAGATGTAGAGTAAATAAACAGAAGAAAAGTGTACTTGAAGTAGAGAACCTTCAGGATGGTAGGTGAATTAAAAAATGAGAAATGATTGTCATTTATATGCTATGACGGGGTAATGCTAGTAAATCAATTGTCCATGAGGAATATATCGATTCTACATCATGGTTACAAAAGACCACTGTCTCTTAAAGAATTTTCCAAGATGGTTTCTTTCACGGCAGCAAACACCAATTGGATGTTTGAAGTATCGGTTGCTTGGGTGACATGAGGATAGATGTTTAATCCTGATCTGTTGACTTGGGTGAATCTCCATAAGATATACTTAGCTGCCTTGTTTATGTTGTTTCCACCGGTGTAATCAGGGAAGTGTTTTTCTAGAGGAGAGTAAGGTAATTTTTCGGCAAAAACATCGATTTTATTAAGGAATAATACAACCGAAGTTCTTGCAAACCATCTGGAGTTGACCACGGAATCGAATAATGTCAAAGATTCTTCCAATCTATTCTGGGTGTTTTCTTCCAACAATACCTGGTCATATTCTGACAACGCTACACAAAAGATGATCAACGTGACATTATCGAAACAATGGATCCACTTTCTTCTTTCTGATCTCTGGCCACCAACATCAAACATGTGGATATTCAATCCATTGCCCATTTGGAACTTGAAGTCAAAAATACCAGACGTCTTTTTCCGGGTTCTTAAAACATCAGACACAGATGGAATATAGTTGGGTTCGGCGATTCTGGTGATTTGGGATAAAAGATAATGCGTGGAGTCGATTAAGTAGAATTTTCCTTGGTTCAACTTGATAAAAGTCTTGACTTCGGGATATTTATAAACAGTATTGATTTTCGAGGCAATGGCTGGGTTGAATGGTTCGTCGGAATCTATGGCAATTTCGTAGTCCAAGATGTCGTTTAAGTCGTCGTAGTTCAAGATGTGTTTTCTATTAAAGGGATCGCCGTCAAATTCTTCCACCGAGTTCTCGTTTTCTTCCACTACCGTGGTGTGGTCCTTGTTGATCAAGTCGGGCTGCAAGTCAATGATGGCATGGATGACGTTTTTGATACAATCTAACACGTTTTTATAGACAAATGGCTTGTACTCGAGTAATTCTTCCTCGCTATATCCGTTTTCGTGAAGAATCTTCATTTGTTTGACGATGGTGGATTTACCAGATTCTCCTGGCCCCAATAACAACACTTTGACCTCTTTTTGCCCCGATTTCGAGCTCGACTCGACCTCGGCAGGCTTCTCCTGCGACACTGCCGATGAATCAGAGTTACTATTGCTGGTTAATTGCTTGCCATTGGAAGTGGTGGCACCCCCGCTCGTGCCTTTGGAACTGGAATTCAACGCTGCCTGCTGATCCTTCCGTTTATTGGCACCGGCGTTGCCGCCAGCGCTGCCGGAATCAATATCTTTCGATGTACAAGACCCCATACTGCGACAAACTATCTCGTATACTTGCCCACTACACCAGTGTCACTGACTTGGTAGGTACCTACAACTAGGGCAATATTGTTATGTGTTGAACAAAAATGTCGTTCCAGTACAAAACGTAGCTTTCCAGACCCGCTACTTTGTTTGCAACGTGTGATTGAACGATTCAATACGATTCTCTGTAGTTCGCAATCAAACAAGGTTTTCTGATGGTGAAATCCCTATTTGTTGTATTTTGTGCTGGATGTCGTCAACCTGGAAAAAATGTCGTGAAACGCGACATTTATCTCAACTGTGATTTTTCCTGCGCGCGCGGCTGTCTAAATTTAGTAAAACCAGCCGATGGTTGCCGATTGCGAAAACTCTTTTGGGAATTAAATCTGAATTGACTTACTTACTACGAGACGTCGAACTAAGACTTTGTGTGCTTTGACTGGTTGTTCTGTAGTTCCTGTGCCCTGCTGTAGTTACTTTCTTGTCTACGATTGCTGGATGATGTGGCTGTATTGCCTATATAATATGTACCCCAGGTCAAATTAGTGGTGTGATAAAATTGTAGTATGCGATACTTCACGCCGGGGTGCCGTTCTCCTTGGGGTTGGAATTGATGATATCGCTTTCTATAGGAGAAATGAAGTCGTCTTTGGTCTCAAGTGGCTGGCTCGATGGAGGCATGGAGTCAGGATACGGTTCAGATGCTTGGGTTGTACGTGGTGCTGTGGGTGGTGCTGTTCTGGGCTCGGTGCGAGGTTCGGTTTGTGGTTCTGTAGGTGGTTCTGTGCGTTCAGTTGCAGGATCGGTCCGATCGGGTTTTTTGCCCTTTGATCTCGCTTCTTCTTCCTGTAACCGTTTGCGTTCCTTTCTTCTTCTCTTTTTCGTCTCAAACTCGTGCCATTCACCCTGGAGCTCTCGCAAAAACTCAAGCGGCTCGGCTTTGGGCTCTTCGGTGAAATAGGGATGTTGCAATGCTTGTTCAGCCGTGAGTCTTGTTTTTGGGTTCAACGTTAATAGTTTTTTCGCTAAATCAAAACTACTAGACGACATTATTGACTGGTATTGGTCTTCGAATTGGCTTGCTTTGTTGACTTTTGGTTTCAACATCTCAAACCATGGCAACTCGCTGATGTCGGGCCAATCCTCTAACGTTGGTGTTCCCATAACATTAAAAATCTTGCACAATTGACTGATTTCGTCAAATCCTTTGAATATTGCTGTCTTGGAGTACAACTCCACAAGTAAACACCCTACTCCCCATATGTCGATTTCTCGGCCGTAATCCGTAGCACCCAAAAGTAATTCTGGTGGTCGATACCAGATGGTAATCACCCTATTTGTATAGTCTGGCAGTTCGTTATCGTTCACAATCTTCATGGTTCTGGCCAAACCAAAATCGGCGATTTTGACTTTACCAACATTATCTAGCAAAATATTTGATCCCTTGATATCTCGATGTAAAACTCGTTTTTTATGCAAATAATTTAATCCATCCATAAGCTGGTGAAAGATAAACTTCCGGTGGCATTCTTGTAGTTCCAATGTGGGATGCGATAACAAACCAGTCAAGTCATGATCAAGATACTCAAAAACCATGTAGATTTGGTTGTGTTCCACCATTAATTCTAGTAATCCCACAATGTTCTCATGGTCAAACGAATGCAATAATTTAATTTCTCTGATGGCAGTAATTGGGAATCCTTCTCGTTCCGTTTCCAATCTCAACCGTTTAAGAGCAACATACTCATTTGTGACCTCATTTTTTGCCTTGTATACTTTACCATACGTACCCTCCCCGACTTGCTGGACCCGATTGTAAACTTCTGATGCGTTGTTGTACTTGACTGAGTAAATCTGTGATGGTAATAATTTTTGCGGTGGTTTATTAAATTGTTTTGCGTCGGGATTATGATGATTTTTGGGACCTTTAGAACCTCGAGGACCCGCAGGAATCTTGGGTTTCGAGTGGTCAAATCTATTACTATTATTTTTAAACCCACGAGATTTGAACCCATTTTGATGATTTGGTGGGTATGTTGATGACGAAGATTTATAACCGGTGGAATATCCTGATGTATACGATGGGTTGTAGCCGTTGAATGACGAATTATTGGCATTTAACTCTCGCCTTTTTCTGATCCCACTTGGTTCTGCTGGAGGTAATGGTCTTTTATTAGGGTTGGGTTTGTCCGATTTTCGATCTTTCAACGGTCCTGATGGTCTCTGCTTTGCCGAGGGGCCAGTTGGCCTGTTTTCTGTGGAATCTCGATGGTCTCTTGGGTCTCTGCTGTCGCGTGGGTCGCGAGAATCGTGTCGTTTGTTCCTGGAATCTCGATATCTATCACGGGGATCTCTTGTTCTACTATCTCTTGGGTCACGAGAGTCGTTTTTCCCGTCCCATTCCTCAAAATCCTTGCCTGGACGGTAATTATCTCGTTCCTTATATCGTTTAGGGCCAGTGGGCTTATAACTGTCAGTTCCATAGGAATCCTTATACTGCTTCGACTGAAAGTCTCGTCCTGACCGAGGTCCACTGGGTCTGTATCTGTCGGACATGATGCTCTCTCAATCGATAACAACGTTCCACCTGCTAGAATCTCTTTTTACTACAATTGTATATCATTGGAAAAAAATTGTGAGTGCAGGTTACCCGCACCTAGTGCTGGGCCACACGCCCGTGGTAGGCAGAGGTTTCGTACCAGCTCCCGGCCACGCCACGGGAATAGCTCACCTACCCAGAACCATTACTGATACCTGACAACCTCTAGTCCTTTTACTACGACCTACTACAGCTACTATATTGGCATGACTCCTAGCTCTAGCGTACTTTTTCTCCCTTGTAGTTACGTTTTGAATTCTACCACAACTCTACTTCGTTTACGTGCTTTACTTCTATACCATCAGAGTAGCTCGACCTGACGGTTGGCACCACCTGCTGGACAGATCTCATCAGACACTGGGAAAATCGAAGATAGTACTTATTCCTCAATGTGAACCACTTCCGTACTACAAAGTTCCTTCAACAGTGCAGCAGTTGTAGGACTGGGCTTCCTCTCGGTGCCAGCATGATACCGTCATCACTCCCAGACTTGCGCCGTCGTAAATACAACGGTGGATCAATTGTTCATACTGCGCACACCCAGTATCACGGTGGCGTGCCCGTCCTGCTACTACGATGCACCCGCACAAAATCCGGGTAACTCGCCGTCAAAACAAGGTACCAGGTTTCAGTCTAGGTTTAAAGTTCCTAGATAACACATTAATACACCACAATGCTTACAAAGGCGATTCACATTGGGTTTGACTTGGTATTAGTCACAGGGTTCTTGGCTGGCGTCAAGAGAAATACCGGTTTACAATTGAATGTTGACAAGTTCGAGAATGAGACTGTCAGATACTACGCTAAACAGTACTTAAACGTAGGGGAAACGATTTTCGATTATTCAACTGCTTACTTGAATGGGTCAGAGTATTTCTCTCGTAAATAGTGGCACAATGTGCACATTTTTAGTATTAGTGTGTTTAGTTATGATGGTACCGGTATACCGTTCTGTTTAAGTTAAAGTTACTTATGTGTATATAAATATATACTGTTTTGAATCAGTATTGAGAAATTTCATTTTTTTGTATTGGTTTGATTTTGTTTTAACTCGATTAAATTCGGATTGTATGTGTCGTAGAGCTGACTTGCTGTTTATTTGATATGTTTGTGGGCTTAATTGGTTGTAGTTTAGTTTGAAGGATTCCTACACTCTTGTCGTTTATACATGCTTTATTATTATATTAAATACGCTTCTACCCATTAATCATTTGCCTCATTCTACAGTGACAGATTTGGCCAAGTTTCTTGGGAAATCGACATCAATACCTCTGTTGACAGCTAACCAATAACTCATTAATTGCAATGGAACAACATTCAACAACCCTTGTAAACAATCGACAGTTTCTGGCACTTCTAAAGTGGCATAAATCTTGTCATTCTTGGCAATGGAATCTCCCTTGTTACAAATGACAATTGGTCTACCATCTCTTGCAGTAACTTGTTCAATTGCAGACATGGTCTTTGGGAATAACGAGTCTCTGGTAGCAAAAGCAATGATTGGTAATTTATCATCAACCAATGCTAACACCCCGTGCTTTAATTCCCCAGCTAACACCCCTTCAGAGTGCATGTATGAAATTTCCTTGATCTTCAATGCTCCTTCTAATGCAGTTGCAAATTGGTAACCTCTACCCAATAATAATAATGATTTTTGGTGGTTCAAAGTGGTGTCACATAATTCCTTGATCTTATCTTCTAATAACAAAACTTCTTTGATTTGTTCAGGAATCTTTCGTAACCCAGCAATAATCTCAATTTGTCTATTTCTACGGCTGATGGAATCATTAGAAAGCGAAAGAGCCACCATGACTAAAGCAATGTATTGAGAAGTGTAAGCCTTGGTTGAAGCAACCCCAATTTCTGGACCGGCATTGATGTGAACCCCACAGTGAGTTTGTCTTGACATGGACGAACCAACAGCATTAACAATACCAACAGTTAAAGCACCTCTGTCCAAACAGTATTGTAATGCTAAAAGAGAATCAGCGGTTTCTCCTGATTGAGAAACAAATACACAGACGTCGTCTCTAAACACTGGTGATTTTCTATCCAAGAAATCTGATGCTAAATCGACAGAAACTGGAATTTCCGTCAATTCTTCGAAAATAGATCTGGTGGCCAAACAAGAGTGATATGAAGTACCACAAGCAATCATAATGATTCTTCTACATCTTCTAATGGTTGGCAAGAATTGCTTCAAACCACCCAAAGTAATAACGGAGTCGTCGAAATCAATTCTACCTCTCATGGTGTTGTAAGTAGAATCTGGTTGTTCAAAAATTTCCTTTTGCATAAAGTGCTTGTATGGACCTTTCATGATTTCGTTCAATTCCATTTCTAAAGTTTGAATTTGTCTGGTGGTAGATTCACCAGCGTTCTTCTTAGAAGCACGGTGAATGTGTAATTCACCATCGTAAATATGAGCAATATCATCATCTTCTAAAAATAACACCTTCTTGGTATGTTGAACAACTGATGCTGGATCAGACGACAAGAAAAATTCAACAGGCATTGGAAGTCCATCGTCAGCCAAAAAGGCTCTAGACTGAGAAGTTCTCAAGTTTGCGTCTTGAGGAGCAATGGATAAGAAATCACCCGATTGAGTCGAAGTGTTACCGGTGATGACTTCAGGAGCAGGGTTGTTTTCTGGGAATTCAACATCAACAAAGTCGACTTTCAATTTTCTATCGGTTTTGACCCCAACTAATAATGGAGAACCCTTACGAGTACCACAGACTTCACCAGGGTAGTGAGACGATTTGACTAATAACCCGTACGACCCTTCTAATTCATACAAGACTTGTTTGGTTAATTCGTTCAAATCCACGAAAACACCAGCTTTAGCGTTGGTATCGTAAATATGTTTAAATAACTTGGCAATACATTCTGAATCAGTTTCAGATTCAAACTTGAACCCCTTGGACAACAACAAGGTCTTTAATGCCTTGAAATTGGTGATAATACCGTTGTGAACAATGACGAATTCTCCACTTGGGTCCGATCTGTGAGGGTGACAATTTTCCACTAATGGACTACCGTGAGTGGCCCATCTGGTGTGAGCAATACCGACGTGGTTGTCGAAAATGGTACTTCTGTCGATCTTTTGATCTTGGATCAATTGCTTCAAAACCTTAACTTTTCCTGGGGTTTTGACAATGATGGATTCGCCCTTTTTGTCTGCGTCGATAGCCAACCCAGAAGAATCGTACCCACGATACTCTAATCTTTGTAACCCTTCAATAAGGTTATCCATGATTTCACCTCTTGATTTGTCAACGAGAAAGTTGACATAACCGAAAATACCACTGTTGGTGTTAGTACGAGTTTTTGTCCATTTGTGCTAATTTGGAGTTGCTGGCCTGCGAGGCCAAAATTTCCGCCTTGAAACCGCCGTTTTCCCCAGAGTGGAAATTGGCCGTAAAACGACAGCAAACTGGCGGTAAACCGTTCCATAATGACGTGGTGGCACACACAGCTCGACCCATGTCGAAAAACGTGGACCTTCACCACGAGATCACCACGGAAGGTCCTGATCCACTACCAATTATGCCACGACAACGCCTACCAAAAGTCCCCACGCAGCCAGCCACCACCGAAACCAGTCGTCAACTCTCGTCAACGGCTCCTGAGCTCCATTGGCACGCTACACGGCCACCACAAACACCACGATACATACCACATTGTAAAGAAAGCGTTGGCAAAAAAAACTAAATTTCGCAGAGATCACAAAGCGTGAAGTATAAGAAACCAATAAATACACTAACAAAAATTTTGCAGATACACGAGGATAAATAAGAGTAGTTCTGTTACAATACGTGTTAGCAGTTTCGAGATGAAACTGAGCCTGACACAAACACAAATTTAAATCGGGAAGATGATTACTTTTCCCCATTGGGAATAATTATAAACATTGAGTGACATGGCATCTATTTTTAAAATGGCGGTGCACATCGCCAGGCAGTGCCTGCAACGAGCCACCAGGTGGGCACCAGGCGGTGGTGGGCACGTACACGTGTATTGGGCATATCAGTGGTATTGTAGTGGTGAATGGAGGTGCTTGTAGTGATGAATAGTGATGAATGGTGGTGAGATCACGTTGGTGTTGTCGTGGCTCGTTGCCGGATGGTATTGTGTATTTTTCACTTACAGGTGACAATGAGAAACGGGCCTGTTTTGGGTTATATGACTAATAATAGGAATCCAGGGTGCGGGTGTAGCATAGAGGGGTCTGGCCTGGAACCAAGCACTACGGCATTTGTACCTTGCTGTCTACTTGGAACCACTCTGGACTGTATGTACAAGTTGTCTAAATATGTATGTCTAAATATGTATGTCTATATGTGTGTCTGACACCAATGTGTCTACATGTCTTGTGATGTGTATAAAACGTTGACGGTTCATGGGACTGCTACTGCGTGGAAGCGACAACTGAGCCCCAGATGCCTCGAACTGGAGCCGTGGCTGCCATGAAAACGTCCGTTCTTACTCTGGTCAAAAGACCATAATTGCTCATTTCCTTGTTCTGTTTAATTCACTGTCAAGTTCCCTACACGCATTCCGTGCACTGGGACCACCACCGTGTCCCGGTGCTCCAGAACTGGCCCGATGGTGATATCGTATAGCTCTTTACAGAATATTTCTGGCACCAGTTTTCGTCACTGTATACTAATGCGTTCACATCTAGATCTGCTACGCCAGACAACAGTATACAACGACTCTGTTGTACACTTTGTAAGACGTGTTTGTGGCCCTCTGAGATCTAGTATTTTTCACGTTCGCAATTTTCCACTATTTTTTGTCGTACTTCTCGACTTTATTCTTCTCCAAATGGATGTTTCAGGACTGCATTTCGTTTTCGAACCAGAACTGAACATATTTTTGGGAATCTTTATCTCTCAATAAGCCTCTCCCCAACGTGCCTTAAACTCAACTCAAGATGTGTATGCTCGGGATGTGTATAAAATTGTTCCGAACGACGAGACTCTACCTAGACACTCAGCCTGTGGCTAAATTCGACGCACTCCCCTCACAGTGTTGCTACTGCTGCGTGCCCACCTGCGTCCATTAATTTTTGTTATCAACCATTTCCACACACCTCTACTCTCAAACTCGCTAGGACTTTTCGTCATCATAGTATAATCCTCTTGTCCTGTGATATCAAAACTCATTATCCCGCTGTACTGTCCGTCCTCGTTTAGTTGGTCAGCATCAACCAGAGTAAGCGTCTCAACTGCATTGTTGTACAATTTATCTATTTCGTCAGAGTCGTGATTCTCGCATACTAGTTTCACTTTATCAGCATTGCCCATGTTTAATATGTAGTAATACAACTTGCAGCTCTCTATCTCACTAAGGCTATATTTATCAATATCCACTACTTGGCTAGGTTGGATAACACAGTAATTGCTTATACCAGTACCGTCCAAGTCAATCCCATATTGTTTACAATTGAGGTGTTCTGGGTACCTGTAGCAGTATGGATTGTCAAGCATCTCACTGCTTATCCCTAGATTCTGAGTTGTCTCTTCCATTACAGGTGTGTTTACAGGGCTTGTATAACCAGTAACTTGTATGGAAAGATACAAATAAAGTAACGACAGTAGCAATGATTTGCTTAGTTTCATATCTCATTATCTAATATACTTAAATCTCCAGATTCATCTTTCTTTTTCTCCTCGTAAATTGAACTTAAATTGATTTCTACACACTGGAGAGTCTTCTGCTTGTTAATTGGCTGCAAATGTTCTATATAGGACAAAAAAAGCCAGAATGATTGAGCCTGCTTGCTAGTTAGCCCAAGAGATAAGCATTTCAATTCCATTTTAGTCCATTTTATCTATATCGTCAGGGTCATAATTCTCACATAATGTCTTCACTTTAGCAGCCATGTTCAATATGTAGTAATATAACTTGCAGCTCTCGATCTCACCAAGGCCATATTTTCCAATATTCACTATTTAGCTTGGTTTTACAACACAGTAGCTACTTAAATCAAGTCAATATCATATTGTTTACTATAGTGTTCTGGGCAACTGTAGCAGTATGATTTGTCAAGCATATCACTACTTGTCCCTAGATTCTGAGTTATCTCTTCCAGTACAAGTATTTCTACGGGGTTCGTATAACCAAAAGGTTGTCTGATAAGACACGAATATAGTAACGACGGAAGTAATAATTTTTTTAGTTTCAGATTTCATCGTCCATGATAAATTCTAATTTTCCGATTGAATATCTTTTTTCCTACTAATTTAAATTTATTCCTGCACTCTGCCACAAGCCTTCTTTTGGTTAATTGGCTGCAAATGTTCTACGTAAGACAAAACAAGCCAGGATAAAGAAATTTAGGGTAGAGACTTGCTAATTAGCCCAAGAAAATTTGCCTAGACAGAAAGGTTGTGTTTTGTTCAAGTTCGATCAAGAAATTCTGTAATACCAGAGGATACCCAATACGTGAGGACCAGGCGAGAATATTTATGATGCTGCAGTTGTGTACATGTGTGCACCAGGCTTAATGATGGACAGAACAATGACGTCAATGTTGCGAAAAGATACCAGGGCAATCATGGTGGATGTTCAAACTGCACTGTTAACACGTAAAATCTCCTGTACTAAAAGTTTTGGGCTCTTTAATTGTGGTTCTCGTCGTCTAATGTGATAGCATGAATTAAAGTGGAGTACCTGCAATTGAACTAGTAATCTAGGTTAAGACTGAAACAATATTGTTCAGTTTATTCTTGACATTGGAAGTGGTTTTGAATACTCAATACGATCATCTTCAAATTGTCAACAAAAATAAATTTTTCTGTCACCTAGTGCCAAAATACATTTATGAACTGAATTTCCAAATTAGGTTTACTTAATTGAGCGTTAAAAAGTACTAGTGGACACCTGCCGAAAAAATCCTGGCTACTCACTTTAATGGTGGGTAATGCTCCTGTTGTTTAACGTAACGAAATGCTTCGAAAATAATCCTAACGGCTTCAAATAAGTCTCTAAAGATAAGAACTTTAGTTGTTATATTTAACTCTAGTGTCCTTCGCGTGGAATTGTGATTCCAGTGATGATGAACCCGATGTAAGTCAATTCTATCAAGCTGATATTTTAAATCAAATTTCACATGGTGTATTCTAGTCCAGTTTAAGTATTGTCTGGTTTTTTAAAAAAAATTGTAGTCTATTCCAACTTTTCTTCTGGCAAGGGCAGGTATATGTAGTAATTGTTTTGAGGTAAATGAACCTTTGTTGAGTACGAGGAGTGAAACATTCATTTCTGGTAAAATTCGATGTCAATGTCATAAAGCTTCCTTAATTTCAATTGTCACTTGTTTATTGTTCAATCAAGTAAACGTCAAAGGCTGACAATCATACTCGAATTCTAATGTTAATGTTGCAATATAATGAAAAACACCTAGGTCCTGATAAATTCTGGTAGATTGAATTAGAAAGGATACGAAGAGATATCCTACTGCTTCATGTCTACTCTTGCAATGGACTTGAATCGTGCCAAGCGTCCCTGCCCGGCACTCATTCGAAATAAAATGCCACTCTAAAAATCGACGCCAATAGCATCTCAAAACCACAGTTTAACCCTTTGGAGCTAATCGATGACTAGTGTAAATATTCACCTTCATCGGCATTATTTTGCTTCATTTTATCGCTCATCACAACCATGGAGTAAATTCATTACTCTGGTACTGCACCATATCCATTTCTCTGGTCTATGCCATCATATTTAATCGCATTACTATCACCCCATACTGTATCATCGTGGCATCTCGTCGCAATATATTGTAAAGGGCACGCTATACTACCCGTTCTGTTTTATATTGTAGTCCGCACCGGTACTGGACTTTGTTTCGTAGTGCATTTTGAATCATGTTTAGCAAAAGACTATGGACTACTGTGTCTAGGATAAGTTGCAATAATGCCATTCCCAAGAGGTACCTACCTAGAACGTTCTGTCGGTTTGTGTCCAACCCACCAGCAAAGTTTAAGAACTACCAAAATCTTCGTCGAAAAACCGATCCCATTTTGCAGCAAGAGTCTACTGATTACATCTTGTCGTTGTTACCACCAAATGACTCTATCCCAAAGAACCTAGAAAAGTACTTGTCCAATGTAACTGCTGTCACCGTTGGTGACTCGATTAATTTCGATAGTCTTACATCCATTTTGCATCACCACTACACGTTTGAAGTGGTCATTCCTCAGGAAGTCGTCAACATCCAAATCAACCAGCACACCCATCTCATGATACTATCGAACGGAACGTTAATTGGGTGGAATATTAGCGAGGATGTTATCCTTAACGAATATATGCCGGTAATAAAAACCGCAGTTAACGAAATATACCCCCCGGAATCAGATGAAATGTTCTGGGTAGAGTTGGATAAGCTACCAGCAAATCCCTACAACCACGGCAATTCGTATCTTCAGGGCGAGATTTTGGTCATACAAGGTCAAAATGCAAACAAAAAACTTTTAGACAAAGCCGCATTTGCCATAGGATTGTCTAGATCAACCAGATTATCCATCTTAGAAAATGCTCTAGAACTGCATTTGCAGTTAACCAAGCAAAACAGTTTGGGATTGTCCAAAGGTATAATAAATACTACTGAGCACAACTTGTTAAAATTGACAGGAAGGTTATTTTTACTACGTGGGAAATTGAACCTTTACTCCGAGTTGATCGAAATTCCCGACTTGTACTGGGAAGAACCCACGCTAGAAAAGATATACTACTCAGTTTCCAAAGTGTTGGATATCAATTCGCGAATCACTATTTTAAATAGAAAACTAGACTACGCTACGGATGAACAACGTGCATTCCTCAGTGTGTTGAATGAGAAAAAGTCAACTCGTCTAGAGTGGATCATCATCATCCTCATTATGGTCGAAGTGGGATTCGAGTCTTTCCACTTCTACGAACGCTACAAAGATAAACCTTCACAAACCGATTAGTGTACATAGTTGAACATTCTGTATATAATTCTCATCCAAACATCTCACAATTCCCCGTAGAATCATTCAGGCGTGGAAATTGTCATTGTGGTAGCGCTGATGGAACTTCTATTTTCTATTCACGATGAGATTAGTGCCTGCAAGAGGAAAAACTCGGAAGCAAGTTTATCAATGCCCTAGTCGGACCCGTAAAAATTCAGCAATTTTCCAGATAGCGCAGCAACTTTTATTGACGTGTGATTAGTGAAACACAAGATTTCTGGGGCAGTGTAGTCGTGTCTGGTGGCTGTGATGTTGTTTTACTAGTGTTTAGTGGTTATTCACGGGCGGTAGCGTAGGCAAAATCACATTTACCTCGATTGATAATGAAACTGTACCACGCCGTATGAAAGTTCCGGTACAGGTTCGCAAAATACGGATTTGTTAAACAAAAGCGAGCTGTTACGCGATGAGAGCCGCGGTAATCATCACGATCCGGAAGTGAGTGGCTCATCATGTCTGGTGGTCGGTGGAAACTGTCGAATGGCGGTTTCTGTTGCAAGGAAAGGGGTGTACGTGATACTGTTGCTGTGTCGGAATCCACCGAATCGGTATAAATTTACGTCACGTGAGTGTCTGATAACGGGTTACCAATGACAGAAAACGATAAGAAAGTTTCACAAAAGTGAAATGAACTTCAACTCAACGAAGCGATGGACAAACACAATTGTAAAAACTGCGACGATCGTTGCAAAAGTGTGGGGTCAATAGGAGCGGATAGACGACGAGCGAAATGGGCATTTTCATTGTTGAAAATGATGCGACCAATTAATTGGGAATCGTAGATTATCATACATATTATTTTTCTGATAACAAATGCACTTTTAATTGGTGAGATACGGTTATTGTATGCACCTTGGTTCGGGATGGGTTGTTTAAATAGTAGCAGGGAGCAGACATGTAATTTGTAGTGGTTTAAGCTAGGATAGTGTTGGAGTGATACTATTCATCTTTTTTTGCAAGTTATACTTTATCAAGTCAAGTTTCTTTTTCATCACAGTATCTTTGATACCTCATCTGATACTATACTAGTTTTTCATTCTCCAGACTGTGACCGTGAGTCATTAATATCTCTTATTGCACCTATTCAACTAGTTACACTTTGTTTCCATGCCTATACTATCTCGTCGGGACCTTTTCGTCCAAGATAACCAATATAATGAATCCACAGTGTTATTGCTCACCATCGGGGCATCGATAATTTGGATTATGGTGCCGGGTTTAGGATTTTTATACTCCGGGTTGGCAAGACGGAAATCGGCATTATCGTTGATTTGGATCGTCATTATGAGTTCGTTTATAGGGATGTTTCAGTGGTACTTCTGGGGCTACACATTAGCTTTCAGTGACACTTCATCCAATCTGTTCATTGGTAATATGGAGTACTTTGGGTTCAAAAATTTATTGGGTTCCAAAAGTAACCCTGCTTTTCCCCAAATTGCATTTGCATTGTTTCAGGGACAATTCTTAATTGTGACTTTGGCCATTTTGGCTGGGGCCTGTGTTGCTGAAAGAGGTCGTTTCTTGCCTTCGATGATCTTTTTGTTCTGTTGGGCCACCGTCGTCTACTGCCCAGTAGTATACTGGATCTGGGGTGGTGGTTGGGCCGCCCAATTCAAATCAGGTGTATTGGATTACGCCGGTGGTGGACCAGTTGAAATATTATCTGGTGTATCGGCATTTGTGTATTCTGCATTTTTGGGTAGAAGAAATGAAACTTTGATGATTAACTACCGTCCCCACAATATCTCAACTATCTTTTTGGGGACCTCCTTACTTTATATGGGATGGTTGTTTTTCAACGGGTTTTCTGCTGGTAACGCTTCGATTAAGGTTGCTTATTCCATGATGAATACTCATATTTGTGGAGCTTTTGGTGCCATCACCTGGTGTCTTTTGGATTTCAGATTGGAAAATAAATGGTCCATGGTTGCTGTGTGCTCTGGGTGCATCTCTGGTTTGGTTGCAGCAACCCCATCTTCTGGGGTTATTCCATTGTGGGCTTCGGTGATTTTGGGAATAGTTTCAGGAATAGTTTGTAACTTTTCCACTCAATTAAAGTATCTTTGTCGTGTGGACGACTCGCTAGATGTCTTGGCAGAACACGGTATTGCTGGAGTGGTGGGATTAATATTCAACGCACTTTTCGGTAGCTCTGATGTCATTGGTTACGACAATGTCACTATGCATGAAGGTGGATGGCTTGACCATAATTGGAAACAGTTGTATGTGCAAATTTGTTACATTTTGGCTACTGCAGCATATTCTGCTGCCGTTACCGCGATCTTGTGTTTTGTCATCAACAAAATTCCTGGGTTACATTTAAGAATCGACTATAATGCTGAGGAACAAGGGGTTGACGAGGACCAAATTGGGGAATTTGCTTATGATTACGTCGAAGTCAGAAGAGATTTCTTAGACTGGGGTCAGCCAACTGTACCACACACCATCCAAAACTCGTTATCTAACGTGCCAATCGACGGAGAAGTAGTGTCGCAAAACACCTCGGAACACAACCCCTACCCTGATCCCAAACAAATATACGACGTCGTTCCAACCGACTCGGTACACGAACTGTCATCGCTTCCAGATTCGTCATCCATAAACGAGAAAACAGATTAGTGCTTCTCAACACCACGTCATATTCATATCATTCATTTCACTTCTACATTAATTTAATTTTAGTCATTTTTGAAAGGGTACCTTTACGGTATAGGGTTCTTTGTCTGTATAGATAGATCAAAAGTAGATACAATATATTACGAATACAGAGACAAGTCGCACATAAACAGTAAATTTTCACCATGCTCACTATGAGAACATCATGGACCCTGACTGAGCCCTTCTGTGTTACACTTCGGTCAAATCCCACACTTGCCACAAACGGAGCAGAATAGATTATGCAGTCGACAGTCTACATATTTAGGCTTACATGTTCATTGTTTTACGATGTAGAAGCCTGCACTGATTCGGCGATACTCCTGGCAATTCCGTGTGGTTCCGTAGTGCTACCTTTAGATATTCCTACTAGCTAAATCCGACTAGATCACCTGCACCAACACTAGATCCTCTGACACTACTGTTTCTGGTCTTACGTCGTGGTTGTCCGGCGAAACAAATCATATGCACCATCGCGATTCTGGGACCCCATACTTCACTGATTTGTTGATTCGGCCACCGAACCTCGTGATCCAGCAATCATAACACCCGTGAAATCTTGCATTCAACACCGGTTTGTTTCTTGTATCGATTGGTGAAACCGGAATTGCCCCGGAATAAGTGCCCAGGTTGCTCGTGTTGTAGCACCCATGTTTCACCTAGTCAATGTAAAACAAATACAAAACGTGCTGATGCTACGTCTCTTTAACTGAGCCATTGACCAGGTCACTATCAAGTCCACCCTTCCTCCACTTTTCACGTCTCCAGCCTCTCCCCAGAACCCACTCCAAACATCCCATTCCGGCATCTGATTACGATCTTATCATCTGTCGCAGCGCTACCATCCATATTGGTAAATCATCACTGTAGTACGAGCCGATAAGCTGAGCAGCTCACCATGGGCGAGATCGGAACTTTTTGCCATTGCGATTGCGGTGCTCCACCAGGTAGCGACGGTATATTTCGGTGGTGTCCCAGTTTTGTTGTTAGTTTTCTTCCGGTGGTGCGAAAATTTTACGCCGGCATCGCTGCGAAATGTACTAATTGAGTCATAAAATTTTCTGAATTTCACAGTATATATATAAAATTTCGTAAGGGAAATAACCACCAACGACTGATTTTGATAACTGTGTCATGCTTTCTCGAAGTTGCAAATCGTCATTTGCCGTATCCAAATCGGTCAGATGTTGTTCATTGAGTTATACTAGTGTTAGAGCCATTGCCAACACCAACAAGCTGAGTGCTACAGCCGTAACTAACAGGCCTACTCCAGCTCCGTCATTCAATCAAGCCAATGAAGCCGAAGTAAACAGATCTATTGGTGGTGCTGCCACTTCAGTACCTGGAAGTACTCCAAATACCGCTCAAGCATCAAGACAAGTCATGGATGACTCGTTCATTGGTTTGACTGGTGGGGAAATATTCCATGAAATGATGTTAAGACACAATGTCGATACCGTTTTCGGGTATGCTGGTGGGGCCATTTTACCAGTTTTCGACGCTATTTACAACTCTGATAAGTTCAAATTCGTTTTACCTAGACATGAACAAGGTGCTGGTCATATGGCTGAAGGTTACGCTAGAGCTACTGGGAAGCCAGGGGTTGTTTTAGTCACCTCGGGTCCAGGTGCCACTAACGTCATTACTCCATTAGCCGATGCTTTAATGGACGGTGTGCCATTAATTGTTTTCTCTGGTCAGGTTCCTACGACCGCAATCGGGACTGATGCTTTCCAAGAAGCTGACGTCATTGGTATTTCTAGATCTTGTACCAAGTGGAATGTCATGGTGAAAAACGTAGCCGAATTACCAAGAAGAATCAATGAGGCGTTTGAAATTGCTACTTCCGGTAGACCAGGTCCTGTTTTGGTTGATTTACCAAAGGATGTCACTGCTTCTATTTTGAGACAAGCCATTCCAATAAATACCACCTTACCATCAAATGCTTTGCAACAAATCACTAGACAAGCAACTACAGAATTCACAAAAGAAGCCATCAAAAGATCAGCCAACATCATAAATAAGGCCAAAAAGCCAATCATTTATGCCGGTGCTGGTATTTTAAATAACCCTGAGGGTCCAAAATTATTAAAGGAATTGGCTGATAAAGCATGTATTCCAGTTACAACTACTATCCAAGGGTTAGGTGCATTTGATCAAAGAGATCCAAAATCTATGGATATGTTGGGTATGCATGGATCTGCTGCTGCTAACACTGCCATGCAGAATGCAGATTTGATCATTGCTCTTGGTTCAAGATTCGATGATAGAGTTACTGGTAACGTTGCTAAATTTGCACCAGCGGCAAAATTGGCTGCTTCTGAAAACAGAGGTGGTATCATTCATTTCGAAATTTCTCCTAAAAACATCAACAAAGTTGTTGAAGCTACCGAGGCCGTTGAAGGTGATGTAACTGACAACTTACGTAAGATTCTTCCATTAATCAACCAGGTTGATGAAAGACCAGAATGGTTCAATAAATTGAACGAATGGAAAGAAAAATACCCATACTCATACCAATTAGAAACCCCTGGTTCTAAGATCAAGCCTCAGACTTTAATCAAGGAAATTGACAGACAAGTCCAAACTTACGACAAAGAAGTCATCATCACCACTGGTGTTGGTCAACATCAAATGTGGGCTGCACAACACTTCACTTGGACCAGACCAAGATCAATGATCACTTCTGGTGGTTTAGGTACTATGGGTTTTGGTTTACCATCAGCTATCGGAGCACAAATTGGTAAACCAGATGCTATTGTCATTGATATTGATGGTGATGCTTCATTTAACATGACTTTGATGGAAATGTCATCTGCTGTTCAAGCTAACGCCCCAGTCAAGATTTGTGTTTTGAACAATGAAGAACAAGGGATGGTTACACAATGGCAATCCTTGTTTTACGAACATAGATATTCCCACACCCATCAATCCAATCCAAATTTCATGAAATTGGCAGATGCAATGGGAGTTAAAGGTATCAGAATTGAAACTCAAGACCAATTACAAGCTGGTGTGAAAGAATTCCTTGACTGCAAGGGACCAGTTTTGTTAGAAGTCATTGTGGAAAAGAAAGTTCCAGTCTTGCCAATGGTTCCAGGTGGTAATGCATTAGATGACTTCATTGTATGGGATGCAGAAGTTGAAAGACAACAAAACGAATTGAGAAGAGAAAGAACTGGTGGTAAGCATTAAAAGACGTTTTTGTAAATAAACATATAAACACAAAACTTTAAACATATTACGATACTATTGAACAAAATCAGCAAAAATTTCTTTTATGTCTTTTGGGAACGGTAAAAAACTATTTAACTAAATTGTTCTAACTAATTGTATAATGCATCTTCAGTTAGTTTGATATTGATTTATCATGACAATTTTTTAACTTATTATGTTGAAATATATTATATATTCACAATTATACAAATTTATTCCGGATTAAATAAGGGAATCTCCAATGTACTTGTAGTTATTGGAAGCTGTACTAATCTGTGGTGATGGAAATCTCTGATGTTTTACAGGATGGTGGGTCCTACTTTAGGGCCGGTTTAAACTTAGTTTACAAGTCTACCAACTTTAGTTCGTTTGAAGAATTTACGTCTATCGTCTCTTCTGTAACTAATGATAAATGTTAATATTAAGACCTTATTTTTCGTTGAATTTCAATTGCTGCGTTTACTACTCTAATTTTTTAATAAAAAATTTATATTATTTTCTCTATATTGTTTGTGAGGAATTTTGTTTAAGAATTAAATGTTGATCGACTATTATTAATGAATCCTAAATACTAATTTTTTTTTTTTTTAACTAAAATATATGTTGATATTCAC